>UMJX01025818.1_pt1 | contig 25383 bp, 30 predicted proteins | sample 1966131 | NCBI WGS metagenome assembly UMJX01 (sample SAMEA4836162, study PRJEB28245) | human gut metagenome | biome: gut microbiome; material: fecal sample | place: Denmark | collected 2008 | reverse complement strand
ACACCTTCTTCCTTCTGCTATTCTTATGTATTAATCTTACTATTTTTATTATTTATTGTCAAGATATTTTAAAATAAAAAAAGAAATTACTTAATCATTATAAGCAAGTAATTTCCTAATATCACTCTCTGTTAATGAAGAAATATTTTCCTTACCAGTTTTCCCTTCTATTAAGCTTTCACTTAATATTTTTTTCTTATCTTGCAATTCAATAATTCTTTCTTCTATAGTACCTTTAGTAACTAACTTATATACAGATACATTCTTAGTTTGTCCTATCCTATGAGCTCTGTCAGTAGCCTGATTCTCCACTTGAGGGTTCCACCATATATCTAAATGTATTACCGTATCAGCTCCAATTAAATTTAAACCTGTTCCACCTGATTTTAATGTAATTAAAAAACAATTAGTATCATTAGCATTAAATGCTTCAACTAAATTCATTCTCTCTTTACTAGATACACTTCCATCAATCATATAATTACTAATACCAATTTTATCAAATTCATATTTAACATTATCTAAAACTCTTTTAAAACTACTAAATATTAGTATCTTATGCTCATTCATAATACTTTCTTTTACTATCTTAATTAACTCTTCTATTTTAATTCTCTCTCCATCATAATTCTCATACATTACTTTAGGATCTATACATATCTGTCTTAATTTCATAAGCAATTGTAATATTTTCATTCTAGCCTTAGCAAATCCTTCTTCTTCTATAACATTATCTATTTCTTTTCTAGTATCTTTTAACACCTTTAAATATAATTTCTTTTGTTTATCAGGTAACTCAATATAAATATTCTTCTCTATTTTATCAGGTAATGACTCAATTACATCTTTTTTCTTTCTTCTTAATATAAATGGACTTATTTGATAATTAAGATTCTTTAAAATCTTCATTCCCTCCTCATCAACATCCTTAATATTATATTTTTCCTTAAATTTAATAATACTATTTAAATAACCTGGCATAATAAAATCAAATATACTCCATAACTCACATACATTATTTTCAACAGGTGTGCCTGTTAAAGCAATCTTACAACTTGCTTTAATCTTCTTAACCTCTCTAGTCATCTCCGCTAAAGAATTCTTAATATTTTGAGCTTCATCTACTACACAAAGTTCAAAATCTATTTTCTCATATTCATCATTATCATTCCTAATTAAACCATAACTAGTTATAAAAATATTATAGTTATTTCTATTTTTTAATATTTCTTTTCTCTTATTCTTATTCTCTGCTACAACCACAAATTTTAAAGATGGTGCAAACTTCTCAAATTCCTTTTGCCAATTATACATAAGTGATGTCGGTACCACAATAATTATTTTAGCATCCTTCTTTTCCCTTAATATTTGCTTAATCAAAGTAATCGTTTGTAAACTCTTACCTAATCCCATCTCATCAGCTAAAATACCTCCAAAACCACATTTATATATAGTATATAACCATTTAACTCCATCTTTTTGATAATCTCTTAAAATACTATTATCATCAATATCAAAATTAAAACAAGTATCTTTATATTTTTTAAAATTAGCAATAAATTCATCAAATAAATTATTTGTTTTAATACTCTTATAATTATTCTTTAAACTATCTATATATAAAGCACGATATTTAGGTATTATTGCATTACCATTTTCAACATCTTCACTTGTAATATTTAAATCACTTATCAAATTATTAAGTTCCCTTATCTCTTCATTATCACTTAAAGAAACAACATTATTATTCTTTAATTTATAATACCTCTTCTTAGCCTTTAAAGCTTTAAATATACCATCTAACTCACTAGTATTTATACCATCAACATCAAATTTATAAGACATAATATTATCTTTACCTATACTAAAATTACTATTAGAACTAAGTTTCTTTAATATCTTTGTATTATCTATCCTCTTACTAGTAAATATCTCATATTCTTTAGTCAAATTACTTAATTCATTATCTAAAAAATCATACATCTTATCAATATCTTCTAAAATAAATCTTTTATTTACTATATTAAAACCATACCCCTCGATTACACTTACCACTTTATCTTCATATTCATTATCCCTTAAAATATTATTCTTAGTAAAATAATTTACATCTTCTTTATAACTAAATACTATATCACATATTAATTTACTATTTGTTATATCAAAATATAATTTTGTTTTTGGAGACATAGGTAACTCAATATCCTTAACATTTTCATCTAATACTAAATTATTTTTAACTTGATTAAATAATCCCCTGCTAAAAACATTTAAATTATTTTTATTAAATGTTAAATATTTAATTTTACTTTCACGAAGTAACTTAATATATTCTATATCTTCATTACTTAAAATATATAAATTATTATTATAATAAACATTCTTCATATTTTTAGTTAAATAAATATAATTATTAATATCCTCTAATTTTAATAAATAATTATCTCCTTCTTCTTCTAAAATGTAATTAGTTGGTAATTTATAATAATAAGCATTAATAACACCATAATTCTTTACTTTAAAAGGCAATCCCTTAATAATTTCTAATAAAGATTCAAATTCCCTTTGAGATAATACCATTGCATAATAATTATTACTATAATATTCATTCCCACGGTAATTACCTAAAAATTCAATTATCTTTTTTCCACGTTCATCAAAATAATACTTATTTTTATCATAAGTTAAACCCTTACCAAATTCATATGTATTTCCACTATTAAAAGCATTAATAAAATTAATTAACTTACTATCAGTAGATAAAACATATTTTTTCTTATTACCTATATATAATCTCACATATATATTATTATCAACAAAAGCAAATTCCAATTCAATATCTAATTTTTCCTTAATTGTATTACTCTTATTATCAATATATTTATTTAATATTTTTGAAGAAACCTCTAATTCATCTATAATTTCACAGTTTAAAATAGCATTCCCATATTGTACCAAGACAGAAGCTAAATGCTCACAGTAAAGATTACCACAGTTACAAGACATATCATATAATTTTTGTCCATTATTGATTACCATTACCTTATGATAATTACCACCTCTATCCTTAACTCTAAAATGATGAACATATCTATCTTCTAATGTATTCATACCTAAAGGCATAATAAAACTAGATGGATAATATCTTCCTTTTAAATATACTTCATAACCAAATCTATCTATTATAAAACTATAAATATTCATAAAAAGCCACTTCTCTTCCACTTGAATATTTTAGCATATTTTTCTAAAATAAACAAGTACTTTTTGCAAACAAATGTATTTTTTCTATGACAACCAACTTTCTCTCATACTATAAATATTAATCTAGAATTTAAACACCTATTTTCTACCAACAATAGCATAGCAAACAAAAATAAACTCGAACTAAAAGACAGTTCGAGTATCAATCAATCTGGTGCGATATAAGAGCCTATTTTGAACACTTATATCTTTAAAGAATAAACTAATAAATATCAGTTCTATATATAATATAGTATAAATTTCATCAATTTCAACAGTTTTTAACAATTGATTTGCATTTTTTACTGAAATATGGTATAGTATTAAGAGTTCAAAGGGGGATTTATCTATGAATAAATTTAAGAAAATTCTTTATATTGTAACGAGACCTTATGCAATGAACTATCTCACAGGTAATTTAGGAAATGTTGTTGAAGATGAAGAAAAACTAACTTGTTATGTTAAAAGAAGTAAAGTCAAAAAGAAAGATTATAATTACACTATTGCTTGTTTTGGTATAGGAGAAAACAAGGATAGAAAGAAAATTGAGAAAGCATATAAATTGGATAAACCAATTTGTTATGTAATTGATGGTCTTGAATTTAAAAAACATCAAGTATATGTATTTGGATATAATGATTGTGAAGTTATTATTAAAAATTGCAGTTTTGGACTAGATTTATGTGTTCATGTTAATGGTAAATGTACATTAGATAATACAGATATAAAGACTTTCTCGTACTTATCAATTAATGCAAATGAATTAGTAGTCAAAAATATGAGTAGTGATCAAATAGAAGTAATGAGATCTAAATCACACATTGGATTTGGTGCAAGTGATAAAATTGATGTAATAGATTCTAATATTGGTAATAAAAAGAAAAACATTAGAGTTTCATTTACAGCTACCAATGAATTAAATATTTCTAATTCAAATATTACTGGTAAAGAAGTTGAATGCGAATCAAGTGTAATTAATGTGGATGAAAGTAGTTCATTAACTGCAACTGATAAAGTTACTTTGAAAACTAATGATTTTAATCCAATAAATATTAATGCTCCAATAATTGTTTTAAATGGAGAAGAAATTGCAAATGAAAAGGAAACAGTTGTATTTAAAAAAATAACTGATCCATTATCACTTAAAAGATTAGAATTAGTAAATCTTTTAAAAAGAGTAAAAAATGAATGTGAAAGCATTAATTTGGAAAAAGTTTCTGAATACAAAGAAGAATTAGATGTTCAACCTATTAGTAAAGTTTTAAAAAGATAAATCAATTTAAAAACTATCTCTAAAATGAGGTAGTTTTTTAGTTTTTTGTAACTAAATAAATATCTTTTACTTCAATTCCTTCCGATACATATAATTGGGGAATTTGTTCTTCTGGTATTTCATATAATTTTAATGATACTATTGCTTGTTGAAATGCTTTTTCTAATGATAGTCCAAAACCGATAGAAGAATATAATTGAGAAGCAAAAACAATAGCTGCTTCATCACCAATGGAATTGTTCATCCCAATAGATGCCTCAATATTATCTATTATTTTTTCAGATATAATTGAAGAAAAGCAATTGTTTAATACCACCAATCTAAGATTATCCAATGATGCATTAATTAATTCAACTAAAGTATCCATACTTAGTAATTTAGGCTTATCATTATTATCTTGAAATACTAATTTACCATCTGAAGTACCATGACCACTAAAATGTAATATAGTTGGATTAACTTCGTTAATAAATTGCAATAAATCTGTAACTCTAGTAGCCCATCTTGTTTCAAATGATATGGAATCTCTTTTTAAAGATTTCTGAATTGATCCATGTATTTCTCTTGCTTCCTTTTCTAATTTTAATTTTTGTTGTTGAATAGTATTTCCATCGTCATCTATAAATTCAATATCAGGATTAGAAGCGATAAATAGTATATTAATTTTTTCTTTTGCTTCTTTTAGTTTATTAACTTCTTTTATAAGATTATTTTGGTTTTCTCTTTGAATATCAAAATTTAGAGTGTATAATGCACCAACTTCTAGTAATCTTTTTTTATAAAAATTGGTTATAACTTTAATTCTTTCTTTCCCTTTTTTATCTTTAATTTCACTTTTTATTGTAGAAGTATCTTCAATTCCATAAAGTATTTTTAATGACTGATTTATTTTATCAACCTCAAAAAATCTTGACAATTCTTCTGTCATTAAATTAAATAGCAATTCTACATTATTATACTTTTATAGTAAACCTTTATTTAGTTCAAATGGAACAGTAAATTTAAATGGATCTATAAAAAAGAATGCAGGTATCATATTATCTACTTTTGATAATATATTTTCAATAAATTTCTCATGTGTTGAATTCGAAATTGCTATATTTAAATGCTCATTAATAATATTGAATTTATGTTCATCAATACTAATTCTAACGTTTTGTTCAATATTTTCTTTTAATAATCTATAATTATTTACATCAGATTCTATAAAAATTAAATTAATCGATTTCATTTTCATATTAGGGTACTTCTTTGTTTGCTCAATAAAATCTAATGCTTCTTCTATAATAATAAGTGGTGATCCATAGTTTCCATCGTCATACTTGCCGGTCCCTGCGAATGTATCTACAACTAAACAATTACCACTACCATATGGATTTAGTACCACTTTTCTCATCCATGTTTTAACATATTCTGTAAGTACCTTTAACTTTATTTTTGAATGTTCTTCTAGACTATTAAAAAACTCTTTCCTATCTTTTTCAGCCGTAATTAATTCCTCCTAACTACTAAAAAAAAAGCATAGTATTCCTTATCGTATTAATAAGTCTCTACTAGCCCTTATCTAATTATTTATTTTTTCTATTTTTTCTCTTAAGTAATTTTTTTATACTTTTTTCTTGAGCATATCCTTCTGGATAATCAACACCTTCTGGTAATTCCATTGGAATATGTCCTTGTTTAAACCAAAGAACATCTCTTAAAGAATAAAACTTAAATTCTAATAAATCACATTTTGTAACCATGTCAGCATGATTTTTTCTTTCTTCTTCCGCCATTGAATTAAATGTAGTAGCAATTTTATCTCGTTCTTCTCCGATACTTTCTGCTAATTTAATTATTTCATCTTCACTTAAATCTTTAACTTCATTATAATCAATCATCCAATCTAAGTCTTTAAAGTATTCTATTTCTGATTCTTCATCGAACTTAACAAAATCATATCTATTACTATCATTAATTATAGTAACACCATTACCAAAAACTTTCATAAATATAGAGGCAGGTATTGGCAAATCAGATAAATTTAAATATGAAATATCATTTTTTTGAACATATGCCGAATCATTAGTAATTATTTTCATGTAAAACCCTCCTTTGTCTAGTTATTTATTATAACATACTTTTATACTATTGAAACAAAAAACCATACTTTTTTTAAATTATCTTTCATAATCATCTTCTTCTTTGCTTAAATCTAAATCTTCAATGTCATCATCATCAAATACATTATCTTCATACATATCATTAACAACATCAATGTATTTGTCATCTTTATCATACCAACTATGAAGTTTTTCATGTAAGAAAGATATTAATTTTTCAAACTTATCTTTCCAATATTCAAGAGTATTTTTTAAATCACTTATTTTAGATTTTAAAAATGAAATTTCATTGTCTTTTTCTTTAATTGTTTCGTTTAAAGTTTTAACTCTTAAATTAAGTGCATTATTATTTTCAGTAAGAGTTTTAATTTTATTATTCTTATCTTTTAATTGTTCATTAGCATTAACTAAAATATTAGATAATGTTTGTATTTTATCGTATTCTTTACTTGTATTATCTACTTGATTGATAAAGTCGATAAATGAATCCTTATCTTCTTTTGATAAAATATAATTATCTTTATCAGATACATGAATATCTCTATTTCTACCTTTTTGCTTTTTCTTTAAAGTAGAATCTAAACTATATACTTGATTAAACTCTTCAATACATAAAGTTCTCATTTTATCTTGTAGTCTTATTAGATATTCTTTAGTAAATACATCAGATTTACCAACTTGTTTTTCCATACCATTTTTATTTTTATATTTAATTGGAACACCAACAATATGTAAGTGAGGACTAGTTTCATCATAATGAATAATTGCACTTGACTTTTTAATTAATAAGTATTTAAGGACTAAATGCCCTTAATTTTGACTTTTTATGTAGTTTTCTAATTCATTTATCTTAATTTTTCTACTTAAATTATTGATATAGATTTCATTAGAGTAGTTAAAAGCAAGAAATACATTATTTTTGATTATTATTTTATGGGGCTCAATATAAGATAAATTAGTCTTATCTACTTTTCTAATACTACCATTTATAATCTCAGGGGTAGTATTACAAAACTCACAAATAAATTCTAATCTCTTTCGCAAGTGTTCTTTCATTCTAACTTCTTGCTTGATAACATTTACCATTTTAATCAATCCTTTCTTTGAAAGACTTTTTTCTAAACAAGAAAAAAATCAATCCTAATTTAGAATTGATTGTCTATTTATTCTCGATACTTATAAAAGTTCGAGCAGATTTCCCTATGGTGCAAGGAAGGGGACTTGAACCCCCACAGGAATAACCTATACGCCCCTCAAACGTATGCGTCTACCGATTCCGCCATCCTTGCATAAGGAATTTAAGACTTAAACGCCTTAAACATTTTTTCCCATAAATGAGTACCAGAATAATTTAATATTCCAACCTTATATATTCTTAAACCATATTTAACCAAAACAAATATTAATCCTACCGTTAATAATATTGAAATAATAGCATCTACAATAGTAATCTGTCCTAGCACCAATAAGGATGGTGCAAGTAAAGCCGAAAAGAATGGTATAAAAGATAACACCTTAATAAATATACTTCCCTTAAACATTGCCGCGGCCACACTAAGATAATATGAAATAAAGGAAATAACCATAATTGGTGTCTGTACCTGTTGGTAATCTTCCATATTCGTGGTCATTGAAGCAAGAATACCCGCTACTAATGAATAAGCAACAAATGTAACTACCATCAATATTAAAGTAATAGGTATAATTATTTGCATTTTATCTAAAACCCCAGTTAATTCCAAAGAAGATGTTATCTTATTTACATAACTACCTACTCCACCTGATAATATATTACCTCCATTAACTAACACACCAGTAGATATATATCTAATAAATATACCAATTAATAAATATACTATCAAAAGTAAACCCTGTAATAAAACAAAAACATTACCTGATATAATCTTAGATAGAAAATGAACCTTAGGCGAAACATTAGAAATAATTATCTCCATTCCCCTAGTAGTCTTCTCCTCATTAATCTCAGCCCCTATCATTTGAACTAAAAACATCGTCAAGGTAAAGAATGGTAATATTACTATAGGAAATATCGTACTCATAACAAGCTCCATCATCTCATCAACACTCTCTTCATCATCTAACTTAGTTCTCTTTACATCTACATAAGAAGAAATATGGTCAAGAATCTCATTAGATACTCCATAATAAGATAAAGCCTTATCTTTCTTTATACTATTTAAAATAGTAGTAATAACCTGATATGTCGTATTATCAATATTACTCTTAGTAATCATTTCCACATTAATAAAATTAGTACTATCTTCATTAATAACTAAAAGTATCTTATCTTTTTTCTTAATATCATCATATAAACTTTCTTTATCTTTATCATACTTAGTTATCTTAGCATCCTTCAAGGCATCCAAATACTCTCTAGTACTATCAAAAGTCTTAACAAAATCATTGTAACAAGAAGCATTATCAATAACTACTATCTCTGTCTTTTTATCAAAATCTCCACCAAAAAACTTAATAATAGAATCTATATTAATAATTCCCGCAATAATAACTAAAAGAATAATATTAGCAATTAAAAACCATTTAGTTTTAATCTTCTTATCTAAACTAAGCTTAGTTAAATATTTTAACTTATTTGTCATATGCATTACCTACCTTCTCAATAAAGATTTCATTCAAACTAGGTTCTTCAACACTAAATCTAATAATATTATCACATTTCTTAACATAATTAAATAACCTAGAAACATACTTCTCATCACTTATCGTAACTATATAATTATCATTTTCTTTTCTTACCTTAACTACGCCTTCTATCTTCTCTAAATCTTCCTTAACAACATCTCCTATTATATATACATCTTTCTTCTTATATTCCTTCTTAATATCTTTTAAATACCCATTTAAAACAGTTTTACCTTTTACTAAAACCACTAATTTTTCACAAAAAAGCTCAACATGTTCCATTCTATGTGAAGAAAATATAATACTTGTCCCCTTTTCCTTTAACTCAAGAATCTCCTTCTTAAATAATTCAACATTAATAGGATCTAATCCCGAAAATGGTTCATCTAAAATAAGTATCTTTGGTTCATGAATAATCGAAGTAATAAACTGTATCTTTTGTTGATTACCTTTAGATAATTCCTTTATTTTCTTATATTTATATTCACTAATACCAAACTTATCTAAATAATAATCTAACCTCTTAACAATATCTTCTTCCTTCATATTTTTTAAAATAGCATAAAACTTAACTTGTTCAACAACAGTCATCTTGGTAAGTAAACTTCTCTCCTCTGTTAAAAAACCTATCTTATCAGTCATAGAATAATCTATTTTCTTACCATCCAATGTAATACTACCAGTATAATCATCAATAAGACCCATAATCATTCTAAAAGTTGTCGTTTTCCCTGCACCATTTAATCCTAATAAACCAAAAATACATCCATCTTCTACCTCAAAAGATAAATTATCTACTGCTTTTAAATCACCATAATATTTAGTTACATTTTCCACCTTCAACATAGTCTCAACTCCTAAATTAATTATACAAAATAATTAGAAAAAAGTAAATAAAATGGGTAAAAGTAATGGCAAAAAAATAATTGTTTAATAAACTATATTAGATAACAAAGGAGGTAATTTTATGTATTACTATGGTGGATACAGTGGTGGAACCGGATGTGGTTGTAACACATGTGGTGGTGCCCCAGCTTATGGATATGGTTATCCTAACTATGGATATGGATATGGCCAAGGTGCCGCTATAATACTTGTATTATTCATTTTACTTGTCATAATTATCGGTGCTAGAATCGCTGCATAAGACAAATAAATTAAATAATCACCATTTAAAGGGAAAAACGTTTCCCTTTTTTCATTATTTATGCTATTATATTATCAGTTATTTAATTTTAGGCGGTGTTTTATGGGAATAAGAGAAAAGTCAGTAAAGATTTATGACTGTTACGAAAAAGACTGGATGGGATTTAAAATCACTAAGAAAAACCCCTATTCATTTCACCACATTGTAAAATCATGCGACGGAGGCAAAACAATAATCAATAATTTTGCTATTTTAACTAAGACCTCACACAGATATTTAAACCTATTAGAACAAGTATGCCCTGATATCTACAATGAACTAAATGATGTCTTTTTAGAACTTATATCTAGCAAAACTCCCCCTACTGAAAAGTATTATGAAAAAATAGAAAAAGTATTAAAAAAAGTACCTGATTTTAAATTTTAAGTAATTTTAACTTTATTTTTAGTAACTTATGTGCTAAAATACTAGAGAAAAAGAGGTGGTATTATGCTAAAAAAAGGTATGATATTAGATGAAAGTGATAAAAGAGTAAGACAAAAGAATATTGATGTAATATTTCCATTATCTAAAGATGATCGAAAAATGATAAAAGAAATGCTTAAACACTTAAAGGAAAGCCAAATTGAAGATATTGCCCAAAAATATGACTTAAGACCAGGCATGGGACTTGCCGCTCCTCAAGTAGGTATTAACAAAAGATTTTTTGTTATTTGCCACGAAGAAGAACCTAATAAATTTAAAGATTATATAATGATTAATCCCACTTTAGTTAGTCATTCCATGGAACTAGTTTATGCTGGAAGTGGCGAAGGATGCTTAAGCGTTAATCGTGATATCGAAGGTATCGTTCCAAGATATGCTAGAGTTACCATGGAAGGCTATGACTTAGATGGTAATAAAATTAGAATTAGAGCAAGAGAAGAACTATCAATTGCTTTCCAACATGAATATGACCACTTAGATGGAATATTATTTTATGACAAAATCAACAAAAAAGATCCTTTCTATAATGCTGAAAATATGCGTGAATTATAAAAAATATTAGTGCGAAACTAATATTTTTTTACTTTGTATACTCAAATTCATAATCAAGAATTCTAACAACATCCCCTTCTTGGACTCCTAAACGTTCTAACTCATCATCAATGCCCATATGCCTCAACTTCTTAGCAAATTGAACATAAGCTTCTTCACCATTAAAGTTAGTCATTTTAAGTAATCTCTCTACTTTATCTCCCTTAATTACCCATACATCCTTTACCTTTGTAATAGTAAATGGCAATTCCTCCTTAAACTTATATAAAACATGAGTTTCATAATTATTATCCTCAAATAATTCTTGTTCCTCTATTTCACTAGTCATCTCTCCTAAATAATTAATTACTTCCTCTAACCCTTTATTAGAAATAGCTTCGATTTCAAATATCTTAATATCACCAATTTCTTCTCTTAATTTATCTAAATTTTCCTTAGCATTAGGTAAATCCATCTTATTAGCAATAATAATTCTAGGCTTTTCTAATAACTTAGGATTAAACTCTTGTAATTCTTTATTTATAACTAAATAATCCTCATACGGATCTCTACCTTCACTACCAGAAATATCTATTACATGTGCTATTATCTTAGTACGCTCAACATGTTTCAAAAATTTATGTCCTAATCCCAAACCATTCGAAGCCCCTTCAATTAAACCAGGCAAATCCGCAACAACAAAAGTTTTTTCATTCTTTGTCTTAACAACTCCTAAATTAGGTGATAAAGTAGTGAAATGATAACTTGCTATTTTAGGATTAGCCGCACTTATTTGAGATAAAATAGTAGACTTTCCAACACTAGGTAATCCTACTAATCCCACATCCGCTATCATTCTTAAAGTAGCATTAATACTTCTTACTTCCCCTGGTTCTCCTCGTTCACAAAATGATGGGCAAGGATTACTCTTAGTAGAAAGACTAACATTACCTCTTCCGCCTCTACCACCATAAGCAACAATTACTTCTTCACCATTTTTCTTTAAATCTGCTAAGACTAATCCCGTATTATTATCCTTAATAGTAGTTCCAATTGGTACTTTAACAATAATATCATCCGCAGATTTTCCATTTTTATTTTTACCTTCACCATTTAAACCATTTAACCCCTTAATATGCTTTTGATACTTTAAATCAATTAAAGTCTTTAATCCAGAATCAGCTCTAAATATAACATCGCCACCCTTACCACCTGAGCCTCCATAAGGACCACCCATTGGTACAAACTTTTCACGGCGAAATGCCATACAGCCATCTCCACCATCACCAGCATTAACTAAGATATTTACCTCATCAACAAACATAGTATCTCCCTCATTTCCTTACCATTATACAATAATTTTTAAGAAAAAAAAAGAGAAAAATTAAAAGAAGCTATTTAGCTTCTACAATTAACTTAATTGCCGTACGTTCATCCCCATCAATTACAATATCTGTAAAAGCTGGAATACAAACTAAATTTTTACCAGATGGAGCCACAAACCCTCTAGCAATTGCAATACCTTTAATAGCTTGGTTCAAAGCTCCAGCACCAATAGCCTGAATCTCAACGCTTCCTTTTTCTCTAAATACATTAGCAAGAGCCCCGGCAACACTGTTAGGGTTTGACTTACTAGATACTTTTAATGTTTCCATAATTTCTTCATCCTTTCTACATTTAAATATATGAAGCAAAGTCATATTTATGAAGATTATTTTCTTGAATTAATAAAACAGATATATTATAATGTTCTTAGGTGAATCTCATGTTTGTAATAGATAAAGAAAATATATATGAAATGATAATCAAAAATTCTAAATTTATATCTTACATTTATAAAGTTAACAATTTAAACGATATTGAAATCATAATCAATAATATTAAAAATAATTATAAAGATGCAACACATATTTGTTATGCTTATAAGATAGATAATTTAATAAAAACAAATGACGATAATGAGCCTACTGGAACAGCAGGATTACCCATTTTAGAAGTAATAAATAAAAACAACTTAAACTATACTATAATTATAGTAGTTAGATACTTTGGTGGTATTAAATTAGGAGCAGGAGGTCTTCTTAGAGCATATTCAAAAGGAGCATCAAATGTAATCAAATTATGCAATTTAAAAGAATTAATAAAAGGCTTTGATATCACCATTACCTTTAATTATGATAACTTAAAAACCATTGATTATCTATTAAAAGAAGAAAATATTTATGAAAAAAAATATCATGATAAAATAAAATATAGTTTTAAAACAAATAATATTACTATTATTGATAAAATTAAAAATAATAAAGATATCACCATTAACAATATTAATGAAATTTACATAGAAAAAAACTAATAAGCAATATTCTTATTAGTTTTACTTTGTCATTTTAAGTAATTTATATTGAAATAATGATAGACCGAATGCACATAAACCAATTGACATGATTATTGAAATTGGTAAATCTGCTGTCTTAGGGTTATCTGGTGTAGGTTTTGGTTCTTCTGGCACATCACATTCTTCACAAGACCATTTTGCACATAAAATAATATCACTATCTACTGTATTACTTAAATCATATTGTACACCATTTAAAGTCCAATATAAGAATTCAGCATCACTTCTAACTGGATCTCCAGGTACATCCTCTGAAGAAGTAATAGGATAACCTTCCAAAACTCTGACTACTACCTTATCTTCTCCATAATGAGAACCTGTAAAAGTACCACCTGTTGCATCAAATGTTACTGAATATACATCAGAAGCATAAGTATTTTTTAAAACTAAGGCAGTAATCCCAAATACAACCATAATAGCTCCAAGAACCGCAGTTATCATATATCTCTTTTCTTTCATAAATGTTGGCCTCCTTATTTTCTTAATATAAATATATCATATTTATTTTTTTTTGGCAATACTTTTTTATACTTTTGTCTAAAGAAATATAATCACATAGTACAATCAAAAAAAAGGATCATCATTATGAATAATCCTTTTCTATATTTATAATGCTATCATTGCAAGTGTTAAGATAACCATCGAAGCTAAAGCTATCGTTATTACTATTTTGATAGACCATTTAAACCACGTTGCATAATCCACACGGGCTAGTGCTAATCCACCCATTATAGCCCCGCATGTTGGAGTAATTAAGTTAACTAAACCATTCGCCGCTACTAAAATCATAATATTTGTTTCAACACTAAATCCTAATTGATAAGCAAGTGGTCCCATAATTGGTGTTGACAATGAAGCAAGTCCAGATGAAGATGGTACTAAGAATGACAAACCTACATGTAACAAATAATTAAGTGGAGCAAATATTCCAGCAGGTGTTCCCTTTAATGCCTCAGCCGCATTATAAATAATATAATTATCTAAATGCGTTGTTTTCATAAGTACAGAAGCTCCACGTGCAACAGCAATAATTAGAACAACACTTAGGATATCTGAAGCACCAGAAATAAATGCATCAACAAGTTCATGTTCCTTTAATTTTCCAACTATACCAATAATAATAGCCATAACAAAGAACCATACTGCACCGTCTAAGAAATACCAATAACCAAAGCAATTTCCAGTTAATATTGCAGAGAAATGTGTTCCAGCGTCTGCTACATCAGCAGGTATTATGCCAAAATCTACCCATGGAATAAATCCAATTATCATAACTATAAATGTTAATCCAAACAACCATAATACTATTTTTTGTCTAGTAGTAAGTTTAGCATCATCATTTAAATAATCATCTTTAGCATATGCTTGTTGCATAGCTTTTTGTTCTTGTAATGATAAGAATGTTGAACCTTTATCAGCCTTTACTTTCTTAGCATAACTAAGCACAAATAGTACTGCAATAATATAAGATACTATCCACAAAGCAACACCTAAACCAATAGTAATACCTTGATTCACTTGGATTCCTTCCGGTAGTGCACTAATTGCAGCACCTACTGCAAATGGATTGATGGTCGAACCAAGAACACCAACACCTGCACCAAGCAATACCGTAGCCGATGCTACAATAGTATCCATTCCAGCTGCTACCATAGTGAACGAAAGTAATCCATAAAATGCTACTGTCTCTTCCATCATTCCATATGTTGTTCCTCCTATTGAAAAAATCAACATTAGTATTGGAATTAAAATAAGTTCTCTTCCTTTCAATTTCTTAACTAAAACTTTTATACCAGTTTCTAAAGCACCTGTTTTAGTAACTATTGCTAAAAGTCCACCTAATACTAAGATAAATACGCTCACATCGGCAGCATCTTGGAATCCTAGTATAGGAGCAGATAATATATCTGATATTTTTGCACCAACAACCCCACTACCATTTACTATTTCTTCACCATTGAAAACGGCTTTAGGTAATAAATGTGAAACAATTCCCAATAATACTATAATAATAAATATTATTGAAAATGATGTTAAGACAAACTTTTTCTTTTTTGTCTTTGCCATTTTAAATTCCTCCTATTTTTTTATTCTAGTACCTATTTTACCTTTTAAAGCTTCAAGAGCTTTATCTAATGATGTTATTATTGCAAGTTTGTTATCACTATTACTTACAAAGTCCGCACAAGCAAGTATTTTAGGTAACATACTACCTTCTGCAAACTGTTTATCTTTAACATAAGTATCTATTTCCTTAGTATTAATTTCATCTAAACCTATTTCATTATCTTTCTTATAGTTTAGATAAACCTTATCTACCGCGGTTAATATTAATAAGATATCAGCATCCAATTCTCTTGCTAAAACAGAACTAGCATAGTCTTTATCTATAACAGCATCTATTCCCTTTAACTCATCATCTAAGATTACTGGAATACCTCCTCCACCAACAGTAATAACAATGTTACCAGCATCAAGCAAATTTTTAATAACATCTAATTCTAAAATGCTCTTAGGTTTAGGAGAAGGTACCACTCTCCTATAACCACGAGAAGCATCCTCAACAAATTTATAACCAGTAGAAACTGATATAATATCAGCCTCTTCCTTGGTATAAAACATTCCTACAGGCTTAGTTGGATGATTAAATGCTTCGTCCTTTTCATCCACCAAAACCTGAGTAATGACTGTTGCACAATTTTTTTTGATATTATTCTCTCTTAGACAATTAGTTATTGCTTGTTGTAAATGATAACCTATATATCCTTGACTCATTGCCCCACATTCTGCAAAAGGCATAGAAGGTATAGTAGAATCATTCTTTGATGCATTTTCAAATGCTAAGTTAATGATCCCTACCTGAGGCCCATTACCATGTGCAATAACAACCGTATGTCCTTCTTTAATAATATCAACAATATTTGAAGCCGTTTGTTTTACTAATCTTAATTGTTCACTAGGAGTCTTACCCAAAGCATTCCCACCTAAAGCAATAACAATTTTACTCATGATTATCCTTCATAGTAGCATATATCACAGCTTTAATAGTATGCATTCTATTCTCAGCTTCTTCAAATACTTTAGACTGATTACTCTCAAATACTTCATTACTTACTTCCATTTCGGGTAAATCAAATTTCTCATATATATCTTTACCTATTTTAGTATTTAAATCATGGAAAGATGGTAAACAATGTAAGAAAATAGCATTTGGATTAGCATTATTCATAACTGTTTTATTTACTTGATATTGCTTTAACAAATTAATTCTCTCTTTCCATACTTCATCAGGTTCTCCCATTGATACCCATACATCAGTATATATAACATCAGCATTTTTCGTACCTTCCATAACATCTTCTGTTAAATTAATGGTACTACCATTTTCTAAAGCAATATTCTTACAAGTATTAACTAATTCTTGAGAAGGCCACAAAGAACTTGGAGCACAAACAGTAAAATTAATACCCATTTTAGCACTTACTACCATTAAAGAATTACCAACATTATTTCTAGCATCGCCCATAAATACCATATTAATACCTTTTAAATGCCCAAATGTTTCTTCAATTGTCATAACATCAGCAAGCATTTGAGTTGGATGAAATTCATTAGTAAGTCCATTCCATACAGGAACACTAGAATATTTAGCTAAATCTTCAACTATTTCTTGATCAAATCCACGATACTCAATACCATCATATATCCTCGATAAAACCCTTGCCGTATCTGCAATAGACTCTTTTTTACCCATTTGACTACCAGTAGGACCTAAGTATGTAACATGCATACCAAGATCATAACCTGCAACTTCAAAAGAACATCTTGTCCTAGTTGAATCTTTTTCAAAGATAAGAGCAATATTTTTACCTTTCAAATACTCATGATTCTCGCCATTTTGCTTTTTCTTTTTAAAATCTTTTGATAAATCTAATAAATATCTTATCTCTTCTCCTGTATAATCTAATAATTTAAGAAAATCTCTACCATATAAATTCATTCCTAATCCTCCCTTATAAGTGGCATACTCATACATCTTGGACCACCTCTACCACGAGATAGTTCAGCACTTTGCATTTCATATACTTTTATTCCATGTTCTCTTAAAATTTCATTAGTAATATTATTTCTATTGTATACTACTACTACTCCTGGTGCAATACATAGTGTATTAGTACCATCATTCCATTGCTCACGTTCACTTGCTATCTTATCTCCACCAGCACATGGAATTAAAGTAATATCTTTATGTAAATATTCTTCTAATATTTTTTCTAAACTACCTTTTCTTTTTCTAACCTTTACTTCTTCTTCATTATCACCCTTAGTTATCTCAAATACTTCTAGAGTATTCATAATGCCAGGATGATATGTAAATTTATCATAATCTATTTGAGTAAATACCGTATCTAAATGCATAAAAGCACGACATTCTGGAATTTTGAAAGCAAGTACCGTATCTATCTTAGCATTCTTATCCCTAAATAAATTCTTAGCAAGCATATCAATTGCTTCTGCACTAGTTCTTTGTGAAATACCTACCGCCAAGACATGTTCGTTTAAATTTAAAATATCTCCACCCTCGATACTAAATGGATTAGTCCTATCATAATACTTAGTAACTTTATCCATATATTTAGGATGATAGTTAAAAATATATTCAGCATAAATAGTTTCCCTATTTCTAGTGACAGAATACATCTTGTTTAAAGATACTCCATCTCCTATTGAAGCAAAAGGATCTCTTGTAAAATATAAATTTGGTATTGGCTCAGCTAAAAACTCTCCCTCTTCACTAACTAAATCTACTAAAGAATTTTCAATGTCCTTCTTAGTTCTAGGTAATTCACTTACTAGAATACCTTCCATTGTTTTTAAAACTAATTCCTTCATATCAGTATAACTATTTAAATATTCAAACATTAAATCTTTATACATTGGTGTTCTAACACCTGCTTCATAAATAAATTGTCTTATAAAACTAGGTTTTAGTTGAGGATTTAATTCCAACGTCTCTGCCATTAAATCTTCAAGATAGAATACTTTAATATCATTATCTCTAAGTATTTGTACAAACTCATCATGTTCTGCTTGAGCCTCTTTAAGATATGGAATATCATCAAAAAGTAATCTACCTAAAGTATCTGGTGTCAAGTTTAATAATTCCTTCCCTGGTCTATGAACCAAAACTTCTTTTAAAGGTTTAATTTCACTTGTTACATGAATCATCTTATCTCCTACTTTCTACTATATAATAATAACATAATTTTTTTAATTTGTTAACTCATTTGTTAGAAAATCATCAAGTTTTTTATTTTTATGATTTTTAAAATCAAATGGTGCCTTAGTATCAACTTCTATTTTACCATTTTCTATAAATATAATACGCTCTACTATCTCTTTTACAAAACTAAGTTCATGACTTACTAAAATAATAGTCATATGTAATTCCTTTAATTTTTTTATAAGTTCTAATACCTCATTAGTCATTTTAGGATCTAAACTACTAGTAGGTTCATCAAAAAGAATAATAGAAGGATTCATTATTAAAGTTCTAGCTATTGCAACCCTTTGTTTTTCACCTCCCGATAAATTACTAGGAAATGCATTCTCTTTATCCAAAATATTCATATCTTTAAGTAACTTCCTAGCCCTCTTTTTAGCCTCATTTACACTAAGTATCTTTAACTTTACCGGAGCTAAAATAATATTATCTAAAACACTTAAATTATTAAATAAATTAAATTGCTGAAATACCATGCCTACTTTTTCGTAATAATTCTTAATTGCATCAATCTTAATATTATCAAACAAAATTGCACCTGAATTAATTCTCTCTAATCTACTAATGCATCTAAGAAGTGTACTTTTACCACATCCTGATTCTCCTATAATACCTATAACTTCACCCTTATTAACAGTAAACGATATATCATTTAAAACTATATTTTTATTATAACTTTTAACTAAATTTCTAACTTCTAACATTATTTAACTTCCTTTCCATAACATTAATTAACTTAGATAAGAAATAAGTCATTGTAAAGTAAATAATAGCAATTATAATAAGAGGAAAGAAATAATCATAAGTACGTGAAGCAATTATATCAGAAGCTTTAGTTAATTCACAAATGCCAATATAACCCGCTACAGAAGTTTCTTTTAATAAAGTAATAAACTCATTACCTAAAGCGGGTAATATATTCCTAATCGCTTGAGGCAATACCACATAATACATCGTTTGAACATAGTTTAATCCAAGTACATTAGATGCCTCAAATTGTCCCTTATCAATAGATATAATACCTGATTTAATTATCTCAGACACATATGCCGACGAATTTAAGCCAAAAGCAATAATACCTACTAAAATAATATTAATATTAACACTCTTAAAAATAACATAATATATAATCATTAATTGTAGCAAAACAGGTGTTCCACGTATAACTAAAACATATAAATCACATATTCTTCTTAAAAATCTAAACTTACCTGTATGAATATTTGCATTTATAATTAAAGCAATTAAAGTACCTAGTAAAACACCAATTACCGTAGCAAAAAGAGCCATGATTATAGTATTTCCTAATCCTTCTAAAATATATAAATATCTATCTTCATATATTAAAGAATAGTATAAGTTTTCAAATATCTCATTAAAAAAATTATATAAAGATTCCAAGTAAATCACCTACTTTGTATATTTAATTACATATTCATCAATTTTACCTTTATTAATTAAATTATTTAATACCTTGTTCACCTTATCTAATAATTCAGTATTACCTTTCTTTATTGCAATACCATAAGTATCTTCAAAAATATAACCATCTAAAATAGTAAGATTAGTATTCTTCTTAACTATCTCTTTAGCAGGTAATTCATCCATAACAATAGCATCAACCTTATTACCCTTCAAATCTTCAACCATAGTTAAATATTTTTTTTGTCTTACTAGTTCAGTACTCTTATGCTTATCAGTAAAATAAGTATCAGCAACACTACCAAGTTGAACCGCAACTTTTTTATTATAAACATTATCAATATCAGTAATATTACTATCCTTTAAAACAATAACAACTTGCCTTGAAGTAATATAATTAATACTAAAATCAACCTCTTTTTTTCTCTCTTCATTAACAGAAATACCTGCAAGAGCAATATCTGCTTTACCACTTTTAATTTCATTTAAAATAGAATCAAAATAAATATCTTTAATAACTAATTCCTTATCTAAAGACTTAGCTATTTCCTTAGCTATCTCTACATCAACCCCAACAATATTACCATCCTCATAATATTCATAAGGAGCAAAACCAGCTTCAGTTACCATAATAAGTTTATTTTTATCACGACCACATCCAGTTAATAAAACAAGTACTAATAATATTAAATATTTTTTCATTTTCTACCTCTATTCTCTTTATTACTAAAATAAGTATAACAAAAATAAATTACATTTACAAGTTTTTTTTATTTTTTTGCTACACTGTTTTATTTTTATAGTTTTATTATTCCTATCTAACATCAATTATAATACTTATATTTAATATTGTCAATACATTTTTCATACATTTGTTTGAAACATATAAGAAAACAAACCATAAAAGTTTGCTTAATATAATTTTCTTCTTTGTATTTTAGAATTTACAAACATAACAAAATTTATTGGTAATAATCTTGCTAAAATTTTATTTAACTTCATCAATCTACCAGGCACAATAATTAACTTATCTAAAAACATATTATCAATAGCATACTTTGCTACTTTATCACTCTTAAGAGAACCAATACTAAATTTAACATTAGCAACTTTATTAAAATTAGTCTTAACTGGTCCAGGACACAAAACCGATATTTTAACATTTGAATGCATTTGTCTTAATTCCTCATAAATAGCTAAAGTTAAATTTAAAACATAACTTTTCGTAGCATAATAAGTAGCCATATAAGGACCAGGCATAAAACCAGCCATCGAAGCCACATTTAATATGCGACCATGATTTTTTTTAACAAAATCACCCAAAAATAATTTAGTTAAAATATGATAAGCACGTACATTAACATCTATCATATTAAGTTCCTTATCCAAAGATGTTTCTGTAAACCTGCCAGCATCTCCAAAACCAGCATTGTTAACTAAGATATCTATATTCTCATCCTTTAACATTTCGTATAGCTTATAGCAATTATCTTTATCACTTAAATCTAAACATATATTAGTTACTTTAGTTTTAACATCCTTAAATAACACTTCTATCTTCTCATAATCTCTTGAAACTAAGTATAAATCATATCCTAAATTAGATAAATACAAAGCCATATCTTTACCCATCCCTGAAGATGCTCCTGTTACCAATGCTTTCATATTGCCTCCTTATAAGTAAGGTTTTAATAACTCAATACTTTCCTGTTGAAACTTAAGTAAATGCTTTGCTAGTTTAATAATACTCCTATCCGTATTTTCCTTATACCTATCTATCTTATGTTCCATTTCCACTACTCCCATAGTAAATCCTTGAATCAACATCTCTGCAATAGAAGGATCACTATTGTCTTTTAACATTTCCATCTTAATACCCATTTTAGACATTATTTCAACCATAAAACATTTATCCTTAGGTACTATCTTATTCTTTTTTAAAAGTTTCTTACTTTCCTTTAAAAAACTCTCATATTCCTTTAACTCATCCTCTACTATTTTTTTTATCTTATTATTAGTATTCTTAATAGTATTAATTAATGTAGTAGTAGATTTTACTCCCATTGATGCTACTTGATAAATATAAGTAAGTAATTCATTATTTTCATTCATACTATCACCCTTTCTAAGTTTATTATGAATGATAAATAATATTTTATACTTAGATTAAATAATTAATATCTTTAATTTCTAAATTTTTATTCTCTGCATATTTTTCATATAAAAACTTACCAATTAAAAATCCTATAACAAAACATAATATTAACACTACCATAGCTAAAATTATATCTCTTATTTTATTATTTTTTTTCATATTTCCTCCTTAAATTAAAAGTTAATAAACACTTATTTATTAACTTATTATAAATTACTTCTAAATGATTTTAATTCTTTTAAAAAATCATTATCATCATCTATATCAATATCATATCTATTTTCTCTAGTCTCTGCCATCTTAGCATTTCTAAGTAATTCTTCATAACTAATAATAGCATCTTCCTCTTGAGAATTTTCAAAATCAGTTAAAGCAATCGGACCATCATCTATTTCTTCATCTACTTGTCTTTTTATCTCTTCAACAAAACTATCTTCTTTTATTTCTTCCTTCTCATATTTAGGTTTAATAACATCTTCCTCTACTTCTTCTATTACTTCAATAGGTTCTAGTTTTTGTTCTTTAATATCTTCTTTAACATCATCTTTTTCTTCAATAACCTCATCATTAATACCATCATCTATATGCCCATTATTTAATAGAAAAGAATTTTCTTTTAAATCTTCTTCCTTAATCTTATCATAATCTTCTTTTTTAATACTTAAACTTCTAACATTATTATTAAAAGATGCTTTATTTTCTACCTTATTTTCCTTATTTTTCTTCTCTTCAGTACGTAATTTAATAATTATTTTTCTAAGTTCTTGATTTTTAAGTAAAACTGCGATTAAAGAAAAGAATAAGAAGAAAAACAATACTACAATTAACCAAAACAAAACCATTCCTGGAGTATTTAAACTCTTATAAAAATCTAAAAAATATTCAATTTGTTTCATTAGTTCACCTCATAAACAAATAATTAATAATACTTGTTATATATATTGAAGCCGTTTCAGCACGCATAATCCTACTACCCAAAGAAATACTCTCAAAACCTATTTCATTTAAGTATTCTTCTTCCTTATCTGTTATGCCACCTTCAGGACCTACTACTATAAATATTTTAGCACAAGATAACTTATTTTGTAAATAGTTATTTAATAATTTTTTATTTTTCTTTGTACTAAGTACTATTTTATTATCACAATCGATACTACTTAATTCATAAATATTCATAACATCTAAAATCTTAGGAATAGTATTTCTCTTAGATTGCTCACTTGCCTCTTTACAAATACTTTGCCATCTTTCTTTTTTCTTATGAAACTTCTTATCATCTAACTTAACAACACATCTCTCCATATTAATTGGAACAATAGTATCTACTCCAAGTTCCGTTGCTTTTTGTAAAACTAAATCCTGTTTTTGTTCCTTAATTAAGGCTACTCCTAATATTATTTCACAATCTAATTTCTTATCTTCCCTTATCTCTTCTAAAATATTAATCTTAAAATTATCTAACGATTCTATCTCACATAAATATGTAACATTATCATAAACTACCTCTACCTTATCTAATATATTATTTCTCATAACTTTCTTAATATGATAAATATCCCCATTAGATAAAACTAAATTATTATCTATCTTATTTATCCCAAAATATCTTTGCATAGAGCACCTAGTCAATTATTTCATTAATCATATTTTTATTAGAAACTGTTATCTTTAACATAATTCTTTCAAATTCATTACTATCCTTAATAGGTTCTAAAATACCATCAACTTCCTTAATAAGAATAATATCTTTATCATCATCATCGTTTACTAAATATAAATATATAACATTATCTTCATATATTACATCACATATAATATATTTACTATTATTGTCCATCGTAATTACATCATATTTATTATACTTCATATTATCTACTCTTCCTTACTTCCTTAGAACTATCAATTAAATTAACAGGATTTAAATTATGAACAAACTCATCAGTATATTCCTTAAAAGGTATATCTTCTTCACTTGTAGTCACAAGATTAGAACCAGATGCTTCATAACTAACATTATGCCTAATATCTACTTTTCTAGTTGATACAATCCCAACAGCCATAGAATAAATAAGTACCGTAACTAAAGCTACCTTAAGAGCTTTGTTAGCCTTTTTCTTAGTACTAACATCATTTCTTCTACTAGTATCTATCTTACTAACTCTCATACCTTCTAATTTCTTAGCACGAGACTCCATTATAACCTGTTGCTCCTTAATATAATTCCTCATATTATCATTCATATTCATATTACCATGAGTAATAGAATTAAACTTCAAATTATCATTTTCATTCATATAAAAATTCTCCTTACATATAAAGTATATCATAATTTAAAAAAATAAAGAAGAAAAAGAGAAACATTTATATATATTTACATATAATATTAAAAAGAAACCGGTTTCCTTCTTCATAACCAGTTTCTTTTACTTTTGCTATTGCATTGTAGTTCTATAGAGTTATTTTTTATTAAAATAATTGGAGGTAATTAGATACTTTTATATTATTATTTTACAGAAAGAACAACACGAAAGCTCTTACTTGCGTCAGCACTGGTATAGTAACGATTGCTGAATAAGAAAACGCCTGAACGATTACCACCATAGAAGCCTCCACCGCGTTTAAACCAGGGATCAGAAGAATCAACAAAGTACGCGTAATCACTATACCAGCCAGAAGTT
>UMJX01002265.1_pt1 | contig 26136 bp, 15 predicted proteins | sample 1966131 | NCBI WGS metagenome assembly UMJX01 (sample SAMEA4836162, study PRJEB28245) | human gut metagenome | biome: gut microbiome; material: fecal sample | place: Denmark | collected 2008 | reverse complement strand
CTTCTTTATCACACATAAGCAAAATCACAGGGTATGAAACAGTTGATGGCAGGTATTGCACTTATTGCTGTAGGTGTACTTATTGTGCCAGTCTTGAAAAATATGATGTCATCTGCTATGACTTCGTAATATTACTGTTGTTATCTTAAAGAAGGGTGTGATAGTTTGGGAATTTGGGAAGACTTTATCTCCGGAATAGATGAGTGGTTCAGAGGATTTCTTGCCGGAGCAATTGAAGGTTGTTTAAAAACAGTAAATTCTATGCTGTCAGGTGCTCTCAACAATGGTGATGATGGAGGAATTAATTCAATTTTTAATTCTTTTCTCGGTGACCCTACGACTTTCACGGGGTCAACATCTACAAATGAAAGTCTGACTCCGATTTGGAGTACGATAGAAACACTGTCAAATAATGTGATTGTACCTATCGGCGGTTTTGTTCTTATGGTTATTGTATGTTATGAGCTTATACATATGGTTGTTGACGGCAATAATTTTAAGGATGTTGATGATTCAATAATTATACGGTGGATACTTAAAACATTCTGCGGAATTTTGCTTATAAGCAATGTTTTTTATATAGCAACAAGTGTATTTGCGTTTGGTACAGATGCTGTCAACGATGCATTGACAACCTTGTTTGGCACAGGCGATTTTGTTGATGATGAGTTAATAAGCAGCAGTACATTTCACGATGTATTAATGGCACAGGACAAAGGTACTCTAATTGTAACTCTGATAATAAGTTTTGTAATGATTATAGTCACTTTCTTGCTATTAGCATCAATTATCGTAGTGCTTGCATCGAGAATTATTGAAGTATTTATGCAATTATCTATTGCCCCTATTCCATTTGCAACATTTCTTAACAAGGATTGGGCTGACATAGGCAGGAATTGGCTAAGGAATATTTTAGCACTCGCTTTTCAAGGATTTTTTATCATCGTTGCACTCGCAATATTCCAATCATTGTTCAATAACGCACTTGTCACAATGATGTCAGGGTCAAGTTCAGATGTCATTATGACGATGGCTATTCTTCTTGGATTTATAATTGCATTTATATTTACGATGTTTCGCACATCAAGTATTTCAAAGTCAATATTTTCAGCACACTAATAACTTGTGCCCCATCGGGGCACAAGTTAAAAGAAGAGGAGGAAATTACATTATGCAGGTGCAGGAAAATTTTGTTCACATACCAAAAGATTTATCACTCATTAAGCAAAAATTCCTTTTGGGACTTACAAAAAGACAAGCAATAGGTTTTGCTGTCGGACTCGTATGTGGTTTACCTGCGTTTTTTATAGTCAAGGCTATAATTAACAATTTGACAGTTGCAATATTTGCAATGGGTATGTTTGCTATTCCGGGGATTATGTATGCTTTATTCAATAAAAACGGTATGTACTTTGAAACATATATTGCATTGCTTATTAAATTTTTTAAAAAGCCGAGAGTACGAAAGTATGAACCTTTATCTGCTTTAAAAGCTATTGAAAATCAAATTGAATATAACAGATTAAAAAGAATTCTTTTAAATGCAGATGTTGATGTTCCGGTATTTGATAATAAGAAGGTGACATTATTTGAAAAAATCACAAGTAAACACAAAAAATAACAATCAGAAAAAGCAATTAAGTAAGGAAGATATTAATTCTATAAAAAGAAGAATGTCACAGTTGAGGAAGGAAAATACAGACAGAAAAGCATCAACTCAGGCACTGATACCATACAAAACGATGCTCCCTGATGGTACTTGCCATATTGGCGGTAAGAAGTATTCTCAGACTGTTGAATTCTATGATACGAACTATCAACTTGCAACATTTGACGAAAAAGGCAGTAAGTTTTCTTCGTGGTGTGATATTCTCAATTACTTCGATGACAGCATTGAATTTCAAAATACATACGAAAATCAAATCATTGATAAAGACTCAATGATTAAGTATGTAAAAATTAATGATGTCAATGACTCTTATAATGACATCAGAAAAGAGTACAGTAATATTCGCATTGAAAATTTATTTGGAGGAAACAACGGTAGAAGCATTAAAAAATATCTTACCTTCACAACAGAAGCTAAAAATCTAAGAGAAGCAAGAGCAAAACTTAATACCGTAGCAAATGAAGTTATTCAACTGTTTGCCGATATGAAAGTATCCGCTCGCAAACTAAGCGGTGAAGAACGACTTGAGAGTATGTATAAATCGCTCAATCCTTTTACTACACAACCTTTTCTTTTCGATTGGAATCTCGTTAGGAAAGGTTATGATACAAAAGACTTTATTGCTCCTTCATCTGTAAAATTTGTCGGTAAAAATCAATTTGAAATTGGTAATGCGTATGGCTGCGTAACATCAATTAATATTCTCGCCGGTGAATTATCGGACAGAATAATTGCAGATTTTCTTGACAAAACAGAAGGACTTGTTTCGTTAAATTTCCATATAAAGCCTTTTGACCAAATAAAAGCTTTAAAATATGTGCGTGGTAAACTTTCTGATGTTCAAAAAATGAAAATTGATGAACAAAAGAAAGCCTTTCAAGCAGGTTATGATTCAGATATTTTGCCTGAGTCAATTCAAATATATCTTAACGAGTTAAAAGGCTTACTTGAAGATTTAAACAGTAAAAATGAACGCTTATTTGACATTACAATTACTGTCAGACAATATGCTTTGAGTAAACAAAAAAGCAATTTACAGCTTGAAACATTATCAAGAATTACGCAAAAAAACAACTGTAAACTCATATCACTTGATTATATGCAAGAGGAAGCACTCGCATCGTCATTGCCAATCGGCTACAATGATGTACCGATTGCAAGAAGCTTACCGACAAGTGCAGTAGCTGTATTTATACCTTTCTCAACACAGGAAGTATTTCAAGCAGGCGGAACATATTACGGACTGAATCAGGTCACTAAAAATATGATTTTGGCTGATAGACTAAAATTGAAAAACCCTAACGGCTTATACTTAGGCGTGCCGGGTGGAGGTAAATCTTTTGCTGTAAAGCGTGAAATAACAGATATATTTTTAACAAGAGATGATGATATTTTTATAACCGACCCTGAGGGAGAATATTATCCCATTGTTCAACATTTGAAAGGTCAAATAGTAAAAATATCATCGAACAGTCCTCATCATATTAATCCGCTTGATATAAATATTAATGCAGCCAATTTACAAGATGAAAATCCTGTTGCAACAAAATCTGATTTCATCATCTCTTTATGTGAGCTTATTGTTTCAGATAAATTAGGATTAACAGCAGAAGAACGCTCAGCTATTGATAAATGTACGAAAAGACTTTATCAAAGATTTTTTTCAAACAGTCCAAGCAGAGAAAATATGCCAACACTTGCTGATTTACAAAAGGAATTCAGAGCAGCTGATGTTGTACATACTCTCAACCGAGTTGCTAATTCGCTTGAAATGTATGTTACCGGCTCACAGAATATTTTTGCATATAGAACAAATGTTGATATTGATAATCGCCTTGTGTGCTTTGACATTAAAGAGCTTGGCTCACAACTAAAAAAAATCGCACAGCTTATTATACAAGATCAAGTGTGGTGCAAAGTTTCTGAAAATCGTAACATCAAAACAACACGCTACTACATTGATGAATTTCATTTGTTGCTGCGTGATGAACAAACTGCGAAGTATTCGGTAGAAATGTGGAAACGCTTCAGAAAATGGGGCGGTGTGCCCACCGGCATAACGCAGAATGTAAAAGACTTGCTCTCATCACCGGAAATTGCAAATATACTTGATAATTCTGACTTTATATATATGCTGTCGCAAGCCAATGGTGATAGAAAAATATTGCAAGAAAAACTTGATATATCCGATGCACAAATAAAATATGTAAAAGGTAGTCAACCGGGTCACGGATTGGTTTTTTATGGTGATATTATTTTACCTTTTGAGGATGATTTCCCCGAAAATACAATTATGTTCCAACTTTTGAATACTGACCCTGCAAAACGAAAAATACCTGCAAATTTGAATTGAGGTGAAATGCAATGAGTTTAACGGGTAAGGAATATCATATTGAATTTACAAGAGTTAAAACAAGTACAGGCTTTCACAGACAAATTAAATTAAAGAAAGCTGATGCTCCTGCATTTGTTCAAAACGGTGTTTTGCATAAATTGTATAATGTTAATCGCAGATTTGAAGGTGATGTTCCGAAATTTTCAATCTCACAAAAAATTGAAAATATACAACCGCATACAACTCAAGGCAAAAGTGTAAAATATACTCTCTTGGCAGTAAGTAAGTCACGCAAAATTGCTACAAGTGCTGCCTGGAAAGCTGCTTTATCAGCCGAAACGATAACGCTTACTTCGGCAAGGTTAGCAGGCAATAGACTTACTCAAAAGATAAGGAATAACGCTGATACGATTGATAGCGGTAAAGCGATTTTAAGTGCCGTTACAACTATATCAACTGCAAACAGAGTAAGAAAAACTTTAATTCAACATAAACTGCAACGCAAAAGATATAAAGCATATAAGCAAGCTGTTGCCACTTCAAAAGCTCAATTCAAATCTGCTAAACACAGACTGCAAATTAAAAAGAAAGAGTTTAAGTCCGCAAAAAAACTGCAAAAGCAAAAATTGAACAATATTTCTAATGAATTTAAAAACTCTTCAAAATTTATTTCCGCAAAAAAAATAAGGGTTATTGCACGAATTTTGCATAAAAACATAAAAGCTAATCGTAAATTCATAATAGAGAAAGATAAAGTAGAAGTTCAAAAAGACTTATATAAAAGCAAAATTAAGTTAAAACGCTTATATAAGCCTCAAAACATCGTTTTGCAAGGACTTAAAAGTGCTGCTGTCCGTGGTGCATACAGCGTTTCAAACAAAATTGCCCAAAATGCTCAGGACAATGATTTCGTTCAGGCTATATCAAACGCTGTTACAATTGATAGACAAACAAAAACTATAATAAAATCATATAAAAATCAAAAAATTTCAAAAGCAGAAAAAAGGCCCGAAAAATTAAACAAAAGGAGAAACAAACTTCAGCAAAAGCAGAATAAGCTAAATCAGACTCGTATGAGGAAAAGAAGTCATAAGCCTAAGCCGAAAAGTACAGCAAAAGATAAAGTAAAGCAACTTAGTAAAGGAATGGTGAATATTATTGCTAAGCTGTTTGGAGCTTTAGCATTTCCTTTGCTGATTATAATACTGGTTTTTGGCTTAGTCGTTATGATGTTCGGCAGTTGTACGGCTAACAGCAGCTTTCTGCTCGGCACTTATTATTGTTCAGATTACGATATGGCACAAGCGATTGAAACATATACCGATATTGCTTATAGCTATAATCAAGATGTTATTAAGTGTCAGGGCAATGATTGGAAAAACGGTTTAAACAATATGGGTATAGACACATCTAATATGCCTGATAAACCGTCTGAATTTGTCTTTGGCAAAAACCGTTATCAAAATTATGACCCTGTTTATGATTTTGATGCTAATAAGTTGATAGCATTTATGTGTGCTTATACTTATGATTTTGACAATGCAAGCGACCAAAAGCAACGATGGTCATATAAATCTGAGTATGATGATGTACTGCAAGACTTGTTTGAAACAGAATATAGCTTTGAAGCTCAGTACTATAATTCGTCATATTGGAAAATCTGTAATCAATTTACCGTGTATCCGAGCAACAATTCATTTTGGTATTGTGCCGGTTCCGGAACAACTGTATATAACGGTACTACATACGGATATATTGATTTTGGTAATGAAGCTCCACCAACTGAGCTAATGCCATTTACCAATGACCATACGATACATTTTGATTTAAGCACCGGCGAAGTTAAAGACCGCAATAAAGGTTACGCAAAATCCGGTTATTATATTCAAAACTTAAATTATGATTATACTCTTCCGTCAGGTAGTAAGGTTAATAGCTTTTATCACTATATTGTATCAGGTTCAAATCGTTATCTCGGCTTCAGAGGAGCTGACGGAAAGTTTTATCATAAAACTCAGCTTTATGTTAATGGTATGTCATTTAATTATGCTATTGCACATCAAGATGCTGAAAAATGGCTTGGCAGAACAACAAACAACAGAATGCTTATAAGAGATTTTCGACAAGAGGAATATGTCAAGGAATGTAAGCTCTATACCAATGTTAAACAGTTGTGTTCTTTTGATGATGCGATTGATAAAATGCTAAAAGAAAAAAATCCAACTGATGCTAATGATTATACGCAAAGATTACAATATTATCGTATTTTAGCTTGCCTTGAACAGGATGCAAACGGTAAAACGCCGGATACATACGGATTACATCAGATGTTTAATTCTTCACCCTTGTTGGGTGATTTTATTGATGCAGATATATATAATAACTATGGTTATGATATGGTAACTTGGGGAAGTAATCATTGCAGCAACACAATTCATTACGGTATTGACTTTACAGCAAACACAGGCAGTAATGTATATGCTGTAATGGACGCTAAAGTCGATAGTATTGACACAGCAAATCATACTATTGTACTTATAACAGCAAATGATGCAACTTTTTTCTACGAAGAAGATAAAAAGCACACCGTTAAAGTATCATATACAAATATTACAGTAAAAAGCGGACTTGCTGTCGGCGATACTGTTAAAACAGGTGATTATATCGGAAAAGTTGATAATTTCAGGCATTGTAATATGGTTGATAACTCATCTGCAGACAGAGATTATTTACATATGAGAGTTGAAATTAAATATAATATTGTAGAGTGGTCTTGGCACGATGTTGATCCTCAATTTTTGATTTATCGTGAAAACAGTTAGGAGGTATGAAATTGATAGATAATAAGCAAAAACTTGCAGCTCTGAAAGATAATCTTAATACTATCAGCAAAAAAATTGCTGATTTGTCAGTAAAGAAGAAAAAACTTGAAAAGCAAATATCAGACATTGAGCAAAAAGAATTTATGAGCATCATTCGTCAGAATGATTGCACCGTTGTCACATTGTCTGATGATTTGGAGTTAATTAAACGCATTAAAGCAAGTAATATTTCACAAAACGAATTACTTGAATTACTTAATGATTTAGGAGGACAGAACGATGAACAAAAAGAAGTATAAAATCTCAAGAGCAATCTCAGCTGTTGTTTTATGCGTTACAATGTTAGCGGTCAGCATATGCGGAGCAAATGCTGCAGAAGCAACTGCTGATGATAACAACGATAACAATACAGCAGTTGAAGAAACAACAACTGAAAGTAATGAAAATGAAAGCAACAGCACCGATTATAATTGGTCAAGCAATACAACAGGCAATGCTAATTTAACAGCAGACCAGGAGATTTTAATGGAAAATGGTATGTATCAATTTATCGCTGTCAAAACGAGAGATGATGATACTTTCTATGTCATCATTGACAAAACGAAGAATGAAGATAATGTGTATTTTCTCAATGAAGTTGATACAGCAGATATTGAAAAATTCTTGAGTGATGATACTAATGCAAATTCAACAGTTCAAGAAACCACTCAGCCTGCAACAGAGCAAGTTGAGCGTACTGCCACATCTGACGATTCACAGTTTACTATCTATCTTATCGTTGGTGTTATCGTTCTCGGCGGTATAGCTTTTGCAATTTTTAAGCTCAAAAAAGGTAAATCGACTAAGAAAAATGCGGATACCTCAGATGATGATTTTGACGATTTTGATTACGAGGAAATAAACGAAGATAACAATGCTGACAATGCGGAGGATAACAAATGATATTAGTTGTTGCTGAAAAGCCATCTGTTGCAGCTACAATAGCTACTGTATTGGGAGCAACCCAAAAAGGTGTTAATTACATATATAATGATAAATACATTGTAAGTTGGTGTCTTGGACATTTAGTTACTTTGGACGATCCTGATATGTACGATAAAAAATATGCGGAATGGAAATTTGAAAACTTACCTATCATTCCCAATAAGTGGTCATTTACAATTAACAAAACTACAAAATCACAATTTTATGTGCTGAAAAATCTTTTTTTAAAAAATGATGTAACTGAAATTGTATGTGCGACTGATGCCGGACGAGAAGGCGAGTGTATTTTCAGATATGTATATAATATGGTTGGTTGCAAAAAGCCGGTCAAAAGACTCTGGACATCATCGCTTGAATCAAGTGCAATCAAAAAAGCTTTTGCTGAGCTTAAAGATGATGCAGAGTATGATACTTTGTATCAAGCCGGGTTTGCAAGAGCTAAAGCCGATTGGCTCGTAGGTATTAATGCAACAAGACTTTTTTCAATCCGATATGGCATTATGCTTAATGTTGGCAGAGTGCAAACGCCTACACTTGCAATGATTGTTGACCGTAACAACAAGGTAAAAAACTTTGTGAAAGAACCGTTTTACAAGGTTGATATTGACTGTGAAGATTTTAAAGCTGTAAGTGTTGAGGAATTTAAGTCAGAATATGAAGCTGATAAACTTGCCAAATGTGTTGATAAGTCGGATTTTACGGTTGTTGATGTAACGGAGCAACAAAAATCTGTTGCTCCTCCAAAGCTCTATGACTTAACGGCTTTACAGCGTGAAGCAAACAGCATTTACGGTTATACCGCACAGCAAACGCTTGATTATTTACAATCACTTTACGAAAAACGGCTTGCTACATATCCTCGCACGGACAGCAACTACATAACCGATGATATGGCTGATACAGCTAAAAGTCTTATTGAAAGCGTTTACGGTGTATATGAAAAAATACCGCATATGCCTACAGATGTTACTAAGTGTATTAACAATGCAAAAGTATCAGACCATCACGCTGTATTACCGACAGAACAGATAACAAATTATGACTTATCTTCCCTGCCGACAGCAGAATACAACATATTGTTTATGATTGCAGTCAGACTTTGTGCTGCAACAGGTGAAGATTATATATATCGTACAATCACTGCTGAATTAAAATCTAATAATAGCGATAAGCTGTTTGTTTCAAAATCGACATATCCGGTTAATGTCGGTTGGAAATTTGTAGATGTATCTATTAGGGCAAAAGATAAAGGTGAAGAAGATAAGGCTTGTTACGAAGATGAAAATTCCGATAATATTTATCGTAACGATATATATTATTCCGTACCTGCAACCGTATCAGAACACTTCACTTCGCCGCCAAAGCAATATACAGATGCTACTTTATTGTCAGCTATGGAAACAGCCGGCAATACCGATTATGTTGAAGACAGCAATGTTGAAAAAAAGGGACTCGGCACTCCTGCAACTCGTGCCGGCATTATCGAAAACCTTGTTAAGCGACAATACATACAGCGTGATGGTAAGAAAATTCTGCCGACCGAAAAAGGCATTCAGCTCATAGACTGTGTTCCAGATGATGTAAAATCTCCGAAGATGACCGCAGTATGGGAAACCGTATTACAACACATCGAAAAAGGTACTGCAAATGCTGATGAATTTATGGCACAAATAGAAGATTCGGTAATGTATCTTGTAAGGACTTATAGCTCTGTTGATAGCAGCAAACATTTTTCCCGTTGGGAAACAGTCGGTACTTGCCCTAAGTGTGGGCAAAAAGTATTGTCATATCCGAAATCATATTCTTGTGAAAATAAAGAGTGCGATTTCAATATATGGAAAAGTATTTGTGGCAAGAGCATTTCATCGGCACAGGCTATTAAGCTGCTTACTAAAGGTAAGACGGACACACTCAAGGGATTAAAGTCTAAATCAGGCAAATCCTTTGATGCTGCTATTAAACTTAACTCGGATTTCAAAACAGAGTTTGTCTTTCTAAATACAAAAAAATCATACAGGAAGTAAATTATGGAACGAGAACGCTCAATACCGGAAGAAAATAAAGATATAGAGAAAGAAAAGTTACTGCCTGAGATAGCAGAAATATTGAATATATCTATATCGCAACTTGAGCAATACCCTGCTGATGTTCAACTAATTCTTTGCCAAACTTACATTAATGAGTGTAAGTTTGGCAAAGACGATGTTGCAAAGATATTAAATCAAGTTATTAATCTTGATATTGATAATATCGGTATAACCAAAGAGGTTAAAGAGTTAAATCCGCCTAACTTAGACAACGAATTAAGCGAGTCTGATAAAAAAGTAAATCAAAATAAGCGTACATATCTCATATCAAGAAATCAAATTATTGAAAACGCAAGAAAAATAGCTGAACTCAATTCAAAACAACAATTACAGCAAACAGAACAAATAAACCGCAATGATAACAGCAACTATTGACAAACGAAAAAGTAAACTATACAATTATTTTGTATATGTGTGATTTTATTTCTCTTTTTATTTCCACTTATAAAAATTAAGGTTTTTGCAAAACTTATACTTGACAATAATATCATTGTGATATATAATAAATATAAAGAGATATAAAAATCAACAAAGGAGAGGTAAAATATGAGGATTATAAAAAAATTGATAGTTGCTTTAATGATTACAGCTATGCTTGTGGTATCTGTTGTAAGCGTATCTGCTGTATCTGAATATGATAAGGTAGTTTACATTACAAAGGAAGAATTCAATGATAAAATGTGGGATATGTACTTATCTGTATCACGAATTGATGAAGATACAATACTTGACGAGAAAGACGCATTTACTGTATCTATGGGCAGGTATGAATTAACAAGTTTCTTAGAGGATTATGAACCTCTCAACAGTGACATAAGTGTATCAGATGCTTATCAAGAGTTTTCTGCACATCTAAAAGATGTTTTTGAGGATATAAAAATAGATGTAGATGAAAACGGAAATATTTACGAGGAGCATAAAGACGGCAGTAAATATGATTGGACATATAATGCTGACAAGGATATGTTTGTTTGTACCGACAAAAACGGCAATATTGAAAAAACATATGACCGTTATCACACCGATTACGAATTACAGCATAAGGAAGATACAACAGTACAGGAAGAAACACAAGCCACTACTCAGGAAGAAAGCTATAACTATGTAGAAGCAAAGCCATATGTAGATAATAGCGAAAGCAATACACAAGTAAAAAAAGAAGCAGCTGTTGCTGAGGTAGCTACATCTGATTCGGCTGAAATTACAAGTGGTATGAGTACTCCACAAGTAATAATTCTAAGTTTTGTTGGCGTTGCAATCATAGGCGGCATTGTTGCCTTAATCTTTACATACAAGAAAAAAATCGGCAAATAATTCATCAATACATTGTATAGTCAGGAGGTATTGTTATGACTAAAAAAAGAGGAATCGTTGTAATAGCTACAAGCGTGATTATTGTAATTGGTGTAATAATTGCAATTTTAGTTGCAGGCTGTGGTAAAACGGCTGACAATAAGGTGTCAACTGCAGATGAAGTCATTGCTACATCTGTGCAAACCGTAACTCAGGTTGTGACGGACAGTCAGGGCAATACACATATTGAAGAAGAAACTAAGGTTGTTGAGGTTAAGCAGACACAGCCTGCGGAGAAGTCGGAAAAAGCTACGGAAGTTAATGCACATAATGTGGCAAAGACCGACAACAAGCAGAACAACGGCGGTCAGAGCAACAATAACAGCAACGGCAACAGCAATCAGACTAACAACAATAATAACAATGCCGGCAACGGTCAGACAAGCAAGAGCAACGGCTCATCAGGCAGCACAAACAAGCCTGCAAGCAATTCAGGCTCAAGCGGTTCATCAAGCAGCTCAAGTCAGAGCAAGCCTTCAAGCGGCTCCGGCTCATCATCTTCAAGTAAGCCTGCACCTGCACCGGCTACACAGCCTGCAACAAAAGACCCACACGAAGGCAAAACTTGGCACGAGGCGGAGTATAAAACTGAGAAGGTTTGGGTAGTTGACGAGGAAGGTTATACTTGGCAAAAGCCAATTTATGAAACACACGATAGGACTATCTGCAATACTTGCGGTGCTGATATTACAGATTGCGTAGGTGAACACGGATATAATCATTTAATCAATGGCGAAGATGCAAGTTATCGTAATGAAACGGTAGATACATTGGTAGGTTATGAAACCGTAGAAGAACCCGAAAAAGGACATTGGGAAAGTAAAACTACCCTTGTTCGACCTGAGGGATGGTACTGATTAAGGAGCAAAATATGTCAATAATTTTACTGCCTTTTAAAATTGTTTTCTTAATATTAACTTTTCTTCTAAAGGGTGTGCTTTACATATTGTCATATACAATAATATTTTTTTCCGATTTTTGTGGGGCTATTCACTATATAATTAGACTCGGAAGCGGTATATTTGCTGTTGGAGGAACGATAGTAGTTGTAGGTTGGATACAGGAAGGTAGTTTTACAGGTTTTGAGGGTGGATTATTAATTGCGATAGTATGGTTAGTTGCTATGTCGTTTAGTATTATGTTCGATTTAGGTAACGCAATAGCAGACTTTTTAGAGAATATCGGCGATTGGTTAGGTAATTTAGCACTTAGATTTTTACATTTATAAAAATAAGAGCAAAAGCAGATAAAACTACATAAACATTTACGGCAGAGCTGTACGGCTCTGCTTTTTTTATGCCCTAATTTCAGGGCATTTTTTATTTTTCAAAAAAATTTAATTTTTTTAGAAAAATAAGGGTGCAAAACTCGAAAAATTGCGGATTAAATATAGAGGAATATTTTTAATGATTGGAGGTTAAATGATGTGTATTCGTGCAAGAGATTCTCCTTAGGAATTTCCCAACTTTTCTATCAAAACAAATGAAGGAGAGTTTTATGAAAAAATTAAGAAAGCTAAAATCAGCTGTCGCAGCAGTTTTTAAGCCTAAAAAGCTGGCATCATTAGCAATTGCATTAACAACAGTATTTGCTATGTTACCTATTGCAAATATTAGTGCAAGTGCATATTCATATACGGGACTTGATGAAATCGGCGGCAAGGTATTGATTCAATCTTCGGAAAATGCGTTAGTACTTATTGACAACGGAAGTGCAGGCAAACTTGACGCATATAAATTCATAATTAACGGTGAGGTCGGTTATTGTATTGACCCGCAGTTACCTGCACAAAAGACTTACGGCAAAACTATGGAGTTTTCGCAGTTTTCAGGTGAAACAGGCAAGGAAGTAATTAAACTTAACCCTTATACCACAAACCAAAAGGAAAAGGCATTAATTGCCGGTTTATCTGTTTTCTACGGTGGATACGGTGATTATTTCAGCACATTTTCAAACGGCGGTAAAACTGCAAAGTCAATAATGGACAGCTATATTAATGGTGTGTATTCTTCCAATTTTAAGCATTTGAGTAATGCTGATGACAAGTATTATTATTTGAGTCATTATGCCGAATCTCAACTATATCACGAGCTTGTCGGTGACAGCACAAACTGGAAAACTTGGAGCAGTTATAACGACATCAACACAATGATAAACGGACTTGTTGAATTTGCAAATAATATAGCAAAATCTACAGGTGACTATTCGGCAATTTTGAGAAGCTGTCAGATGAATAATTATTATATCTGTCAGCCAAAAGGTAAAGACGGTACTTTTTGTCAGCACTTAATTGTCAGAATACCAAAGAAAGCAAAACTTGCACTTCAAAAGTCGGGCACAAGTGATGAAATCAAAAATCTTAGCGAACAAACCAAAGATAAAGATTATCTTAATTTTGCAGGTGCACAGTACACTATTTACAATAAGTCCGACAACAAGATAGTTGCAGTTGCAGAGCTTAATAAAAACGGTAATATTGCTAAAATTTTATATTCGTATTCTAACAATGAGTGGATAACCAAGAATTATTTTGAGCTTGATGCAGGCGATTATGTACTGAAAGAAACAAAAGCACCGAATAACGGTAAATATTATGCCATTGACGATGCAGAGTACTCTATCACTATTACATCTGATGATTGCAAGCAAGAAAAAACACTTGATGTGTTAAATGTAAGCGATACAGAAAGAGTAAGACTAAACCTAAAAAAAGAAAGTGCTAATCCTGATTTAACGGATAATAATTCTTGTTATGACTTAGACGGAGCACTGTTTGCCGTTTTTAGCAATCAAAAAAGTGCTTATGATTATATTGCCGACAATAGCAAGAAAAACAATATTGTAAGATACTTTATTACCGACAGTAAGGGCAATTGCAAGGCAATTTCTGCTGACGGTAATAGTTGGGACTACAGTACAAGCTCTGAGCTTTATAAATTTACTTACAGTAAGTCTTTATATGCTGTTGAAATCGAAGCACCTAATGGATTTAAGAAGTACAACAAAGCCGTTAATCTTACATTAACGAGTGAAACCTATGGTGGCTATGCTGTATTGTCGGCAACAATAGTTGATGAACCAATGAATGACCCGGTATATATTTTGCTTCATAAAAAAGATGAATTAACCGGTCAATACACAAATATGGAAAACGCAGAGTTTACTGTATCTTACTATAAAGGTTACTACTATTCTGAGGATGAGTTAAGTGATAAAAGACCCGAAAGGCAATGGGTATTAAAAACTGATAGCAGAGGATATACATATTTAGATGAAGCTCATCGTGCTGATAGCGACTTTGGTGAACCGTTTTACTTAACAAGTGACGAAAATCCTAACCCGGCTATACCGCTCGGTACAGTTACAATTCAGGAAACTAAAGCTCCGCAAGGCTTTAAACTAAACTCTGAATTATTTATCAGACAAATAAAAATTGATGAGCTTACAGGTTCTGTAATGACTTTTAACGAAATTGAAGTCCCCGAACCTCGTGATACAGGATTTGGTAACCTTAGCATTTACAAGACGGCAGATGACAGTAAGCATTCTAACAATACAGCTAAAAATGTGTGGTTTAGAATAACCTCTGATGATGGCATTACAGACAAATATATTGCTACAACTGCAAAAGGTCTTGACGGTGTAGCTACACTTAAAAATTTGCCTGTTTATAAGTTGAGCGGTGAATATGTTTATTACACAATAAGTGAGTTAGGCTACAAAAATTCTGACGGCACTTATTCTGTTCCTGACCGATATGTTGCTCCAACATCAAAAACTATTACCCTTAAAGCAAATGTAACACTTACATTTACATTTGCTAACAGACTTGCTACAGGTACTTTAAGACTTACTAAAACAGACAGTTCTGACACTCTTATAGACGGCTCCGGTTGGAAACTTTATAAAGCTGACGGCACAGCTGTTGAATGCAGCAAAAACAGTAACGGTAAATATTCGTATAAATCCACCGGTGCGAGTGCAACTGACTGCATAGCGACAAATGGCAGTTTGACCATTGATAAGCTCCCAGTCGGTGATTATTACTTAGTCGAAAGCATAACACCAACAGGATATATGCCATATGGTAAAAAGTTAGAATTTAAAATTTCTGCAAACGCAGAAACTCCGCTTTTAATTCAATTTACCGTAAAAGATAACAAGACAATGTTGTCTGAAACAGGTGGAGTCGGCAGAGCACCGCTTTACTATATAGGCATAGCATTGGCACTTATATCAACATTTTTTATTACTAAAGCAAAAAGCAGAAAGGAAAATCAGTATGAAATCAAAAAATAATGTATTTAAAATTTTTACTGCAATGGCAGTTGCTGTTTTGATGATTATGTCGGCAATTCCATTTGCATCAGCCGCAACTAATAACAATTTACTTGACACTACTAAAAAAGTATCGATTACTACAAAATGTGCAAAGCCGGGATATACCTTTACTGTGTATAAAGTTGCTGAACTAAAAACAACCGAAAATCCATATCAGACAGGCTATACTTCGCTCGTTCCGTCAATTTCAGAAGATATATTGAGAGGTAAATCATCAGTTGTATTGGCAGCTCTTGACGGTATCGCAACAATGCCTTCAACTGCTTCTGTTGTAGGTACATTTACTACATCAGCAACTTCTGTTACAAAAACATTCTCAGGACTTGCTCAGGGAATGTACTATATCAAGGCAACAAACTATCCTGCCGGTGTAAAAAGTGTTACAAACAGCGTAATAGCACTTCCGTATTATAACAACGGTTGGGTATATACATATAAAGCTATTGACCTTGCAACTAAGGTTAATGACGGTGATGTAGTTACAGGCAAGACTATCACAAACAGCACAAAGGATAATGTTAATTTTACCGATGTAAGCCTTGGCGACACAGTGAATTTTGAAATCAAGTCATCAACAGCCGGTTCTTCTAAAATGAAGCTTAAATCATATACAGTATATGATGAGATGTCAGCAGGACTTACTCTTGATAAAGACAGCGTAAAGGTTGCACTTCTTAACGCACAAGGCGGTAAAATTGCTGACCTTACAACATCTGATTATACACTTAATGTCACTTCTGAAGTTGACGGTAAAGCTACTACATTTAATGTAGCAATTACAAATGCTTATCTTCAGAAAAATGACTTTTATGCAAGTAATGCTGCATATACTTCTGTCACCTACTCTGCAAAACTCAATAAGTATGCAGTTGTCGGTAAAGCAGGTAACCCTAATACCGAAACAAAACTTGTGTATGCTAACAAAAACGGTGTTGAGTCAGAAGTAACCGGTAATACAGTTTATGTTTACACTTTTGCAGTAACAACTAACAAGACAGATACAGCCGGCAAGGCTCTCGAAGGTGCAGAATTCAGCCTTTTTAAAACAGAAGAGGATGCAACTGCTCTTACAAAAGCCATTGCAAGCGGTGTTTCAGACAAGACAGGCAAGGTTACTTACTACAACACAAGTAAAGAAGAAATCAAGCTTGCAAGCGGTAAATATTATATTGTCGAAACAAAAGCTCCTACAGGCTACAACATCTATGGTAAGGTTATTCCTATTACAATTGAAGCAACTTATGGAGCTGCATTTACTGATGGTTCATATATTACTAATTGTCCGACGGACGGCACAGTTAGTATTGATGTTAAGGATACAATACTTTTTTTCCCACAGACAGGCGGTGCAGGTACTGCAATGTTCTATGTTATTGGTTCTGCACTTGCAATTAGTGGCATAGTTATTTTGGCTATTTGCCGTAAAGTTAAAGCATAAATAAAAGGAGATAAGTACCATATGAAAAGAAGCAAATTATTTTTGGTTATTGGAATCACATTTATGGTTTTATCTGTTTCAATGGTACTTTATCCTACTATATCAAATGCTATTAATAGCTTCTATTCAATCTCAACTATAAAAGATTATACAAAATATTCAGATACTATTTCGGCAACTGACCGGCTTTCGCTGTTATCAGTTGCCGAAAAATATAACAAAACTTTGCGTGATACAGTAAGTACATTTTCATATTCAACAGATAGTCTTGTTGACAGTTATGATGATGCATTGAATTTTGAAGATGGACTTATAGGATATATCGAAATTAAAAAAATCAATGTAAAACTGCCTATATACCACGGTAGTGATCCTGATGTGCTTAAAAAAGGTGTTGCTCACATACCTAATAGTGCTTTGCCTACGGGTGGTATTGGCAACAATACTGTTTTATCAGCACACACAGGCTATCCAACGCAGGTCTTTTTTGATAATCTGACTGAGCTTACAGTTGGTGACACTATTAACATCTATGTGCTTGATAATACACTTACATACAAAATAACAGCAAAAAACATTGTTGAACCTGACGATACATCTCTATTAAATGCAGATGATACAAAAGACTTGCTGAGCTTAATAACTTGTTATCCGTATGGTGTAAACAGTCACAGGCTTATTGTAACCGCTGAAAGAGTTATAGTGTCGTCAACACATGATGAAGCAATAGAAAGCACAAAATCAGAAAGCAAAAATAGTTTTGAAATTATAATATCTGCAATAATTGCATTTTCTACTGCAGCCATAATTGTAACTATTGCGAGAAAAAGGAGGAAAAAATATGCCCGATAAAGATAGAGCGGTTGCTATAACTATAGATAAGTCACTTATTCAAGAGGAAACCGAGGAAGAAATCAAGACAAGAGTTCCCGGCACATTTAGCGATAATATACGCTTCTTGTGGATAAAAAAAGATAACTGTGAGGAGATAAATAATGCTAAGACAATATTAACCTCACTCAATGAAAACAGTACTTATATGCTATATGACCGGTTCGGGAATATAGCCGAAAATATATCCGGAAAGCAACTATATGAAGCTCACTACGATCCGGTATCCGAAAAAAATATATCCGATAAAGATAGAGTTACACTTGTTCAAGATATGAACACTTTAGGTTATGAATTCGTGCAGGTTGAAGGTTATTCGGATGATTTCCTTATGTGGAAATCAAAAGATGAAGTCGATACAAAAAATTCTTTTGGCTTTGATGGGTGGGAAGCTGTGAGAGAATTTGTCAATAATGTACATACTCTGATGAACAATTATACTGTTCAAATATTACAAGACAGGATAAATAAAGATTACAGCGTAATTGACTATGGCTCATTTGATGATAGAGAAATTCAGACAGCAATTAAGAATTACTCGCAACAAAAAGCTAAAAATAATGACATCACATATACCAAAGTCCAAACTGAATATGATAAATCAGAGCCGGATAACAGTATCAATATAGAAAATCCGATACTTGCATCCTTTTATGATAAGTACAATCAGAAAATTGCAAAATTTGAGGATAAAAATACAAATCTCAATGCCAAAATCAACAAACTCAATCATAAGATTACTAAGGCAACAGAGTTTGTTGAGGTTATCTCGGCTCTTGAACAGGTTATTCCTAAAACTATTTTTACTGTATTAAATCTTATTTCTCAAGAGAAACAAGAAAAAATTGCGAATATGCAATCAAAACTATCTAAACACGAAAGCCGTATTGCTGATAACAATAAGAAAATTCATAAGTATGAAAGTAAGATTACTTTATGTAAAAAAATTAATACATTTCTCACTAATATGAAAACGCAAGACGGCAGAAAAGAAAACTTTATCAACGGTGTTCAGGAATTCAGAAGTATTGCAATCCGAAATGCTTCTGAAAAATTTGATGTAACTCAGGAAAAACTCAATAAAGCTATGTCTGAATATGGTAGAACACATTTTGCATCTGAAAAGCTAAAGCTTCAAAAGCAAATTAATAATCTTGCAAATAAGAAGGACAAGCTTCGTGACAAACTGATTGCTCTTGATGCACTCGTTGATAAATTCGATACAATTAATAAAATGTCTGAACAAAAAATCGAAAATGTTATTGAGCAGAGTTGTGACAATATTGTATCTGACCTTACCGGCAAAAAAGCTGTAAAAGCAGAAACTGTTGTAAATGCTTGCAGTAAAGCTATTGACTCCGCAAGCATAGCTAAAGAAAAAGACAATTACCTAAAAAACGCAGAAATGTCTGTTGAAGATGATTATGACAGCATTGACGGAATCATAAACAACGGTAATAAACAGCAAGAATATGAAAAGCTGAAAAAGCCTGAACGCAAATCGCCACTGTCAAGGAGTCAACTCAAGAAAAATGCTGAAACAATTGCACATAATGAGCAACAGCAAAAAACTAACGATAAGACAAAAAACCACGGACAGGAAATATAAATACTGAGCCTTGTGCCGTAAATCGCACAAGGCTTTTGTTATAGAGGTAATAATATGATTGAATTATTTGGCAATTCTATTTGGAATAATAACACTCCAAACACCGATAAGAAAGTTATTATTGCAGATGAAAAGGAACTAAAGAAAATTGAGCAAAGCATAAATAATGCAGGATTCAATTACTGTGCTTACATACGAAAAGGCAATGCTTATATAGCTGTAAACAAAAACGATGTTGAAAACATACATAAACTTAATATTAATATAAAGGCTGTAAGCAACTCAAATAATAAGCCTTATAAACCAAACAAAATAATTGGAAATACACCATTTAAAAACATCAATAATAAATACTATCAAAAATATAGTGCTGACATTGCTTACGCTGTTGCTTATAGGCTTGATGAACTGAATATACCCTTTTCAGGTAAGCTGTACGATGTATATAACTCTGTTACAATTACCATTGACAAGGCTTATGTTGAACAAATTCAAAGTATAGCAAAAGAGATAACTGAACAGAGAAGTTTAATTGCTAACAGTAACGGCAAAATTACAAATGCAATCAAAGATGCGGTTAAAAAACTTAATTATTCTGAAGAACAGCTTAAGTCAATAAATAAAGCAGAAAATCTTTTATTAGACAGAATTGATGATGAAAATTTATTATCTGCTTTTGATGCAATGTTTGAAGGCACTAACAAATATAGTGCTGATGACATAGCTAAATTATCCGATGAGTTTGTAAAAATCTTTGAAAACTTACACGGATTAGAATGTGTATTTGCAAGCAGAAATGATTTTAATGGTCTGAAAAAAGAGTTTGACAAAAATATCTTGTTTGAAAAATATACTCAAGATAAAGGCTTTTCGTCAGAACAGGAAAAAGTAATTAAGAATATGATTGATAAAAACATGGACTCTGTTCTTGATATTCTTGATTTTACTTTTTCGGTTTCTGAAATGGAAGATATGTACTTAGCATATCAGCAAGGTGATTATGACCGTCTTATTAATATAGTAGCAAGCGTTAAGGATACATCACGAATTGAAATTGAGGGTGAAATTGAAAGCGGAACATATACTCCGGTTCTTCCAAACTATGATACACTCGACAGAGATTTGTTTTTTAACAATCCTGATACAGAAAGGATAACGCATATATATTTTAATCCTGATTCTGTTTCAGGTGGTCAATTCGTAATATCTGATATTAACTACGACCAAATTGTAAGTGCTGTTGAAAAATACTCAAATGATCCCGAAGCCTTTTTTGATTATCTTGATTCTGTAAGTAATCAAACACTTGCTGATGTTGGTAGTGATTATTTTCGTGATACATACGAAGAATTTTATAGTAATGAACATATAGCCGAAGGCTTTTCTAAAGAAGTAATAGAACAGCTTACTAATATTGCTACAGTAAATTATACTGTTCCAGATAAAACAGATTATTACAAATCTTATTCAGAGATACAATCAGAAAATCCCGATGCGATAATACTGTTCCGTGTTGGTGACTTTTATGAGGTGTTAGGTGATAATGCTCAAGAAGCAGCCGAGGCACTTAATTTAACGCTTATGTCACGAACAATTAACGGAGAAAAGATACCAATGGTCGGATTTCCGTCCTCTTATCTTGAAATTAACGAAAACTTGCTTGTTGAAAACGGTCATAAAATATTGACCGTTGAGCCGGAGGATATAGCGGAAAGAGCAAGCTTGCGTAACAAAGCACAGGAAGTTGCAAAGCGAAATAATTTGCCTTTTTCCGATAAATTCAGTATGGGTGCGGAAGATGATTTCGATACGGCAGTTTATGACGGAAGTATGTCAGCTGATGATTATGAAAAATTACAGCAAGCTGAAATCGAACCAAAAGCCGACCGTCCGACAATCACTTGCGACTGGAGCGAACATCCTGCGTTTGAAGATGGCAAGACTTATTCGGTAGCAGATTTTGACAGAATTATGAAGTCTGCCGATGACGAATGGGTTGAGCAAAGACAGCTTGAAATTGAGGAATACGGCAGCGAAAATGCGGTTGCAGAAGCATACAGAAACGGTGAACTTGATGATGTTCATTTAGGATATGCGAAAACTAAATTTATAATCAATATGCCTAACGGAACTCAGTATACCGAGCGACAGGATATTGGGGACGGCATAGGTGGAGTTATCGATTTTTTGAAACAGTATCCACAGTATAGCGGTGTTGTGAAAGTGCTTGAAGCTGATATAGAATTTGACAAAAATGACGGAAAATCAGTAGGATTGGTTGAAACAAAAGAAATATACAATGCAACCGAAACGAAAGGCATTGATGTTGAAAATACTGAAACACAATACTTTGCAGAAATAAACAACCTCCAAAAAGGAGATGTAATCTATATTGATGAAACAGAATTTGCAGTTGAAACTATTGGAAACTTTGATATACAACTTCGTGACTTATCTTCTTCATTCCCTGCTTTCAGAGCTGAAAGTAAAGAAAATCTCAATAGACTTTTAGCGTCTAAGACTGCTTATTTTCCTGCCAAGACTCAAGATGAAAATGAAGTTACCCAAAACATAGAAACAGAACAGCCTACACTGTTTGATTTTGATAACGGCGATACTCTATTCTCTGATGCAGCACATACAACTGTAGAGAAAGGCAAAAATTATGTAATGGAAGATAGAGAAACTGTTACAGGAGCAAAGACAAAGTTTAAAAATAATATAACGGCAATCAGAATATTAAAAACTCTTGAAAGTGAAAATCGTAAAGCAACTGTTGCAGAGCAAAGGCAACTTTCCCTTTATACCGGTTGGGGTGGTCTTGCAAATGCTTTTGAGCCTGACAGTGATAAATGGAAAAATGAGTATTTAGAACTAAAAAATCTGCTTACTGATGATGAATATACTGCTGCAAGGTCATCAGTACTTGATGCATTTTATACAGACAGCACAATAATTGACAGTATATACAAGGTTATTCAAAATGCAGGACTTGAAAGCGGAAATATTCTCGAGCCTGCTATGGGCATTGGCAATTTCTTTGGTCGCTTGCCTGCAGATTTAAGAGGTAAAGTAAATCTGTACGGTGTTGAAAAAGACAGCTTGTCAGGAAGAATAGCTCAAAAGCTATATCCGCAAGCTAATATCACTATTGACGGATTTGAAAACACTCATTTCAATGACAACAGCTTCGATGTTGCAATCGGTAATATTCCATTTGGAGATTTTGGAGTAAATGATAAAAAGTATAACTCTCAAAACCTAAAAATTCACGATTATTTCTTTTTGAAATCACTTGATAAAGTGCGTGACGGTGGTATCATTGCTTTCGTAACCTCTAAAGGTACGCTTGACAAGAAGGACAGCTCATTTCGCAGAGAGTTAGCAAACAGAGCGGATTTAGTTGGAGCAATCAGATTACCAAATAATGCTTTTAAGTCTGCCGGTACAGAAGTTACATCAGATATTATATTCCTAAAAAAGCGTTCTGAACCGCCCATAGTAGAACCAACTTGGGTAAGCATAGGTCAGACAGCTGACGGATTGCCTGTAAACAATTATTTTGTAAAGCACCCTGAAATGGTGCTTGGTGAAATTGTTGAGGGTAATAAAATGTACGGCAGAACAGACGATACAATGTGTGTGCCATTCGATGACGGAAGAACGCTATCAGATTTACTTGCAATAGCAGTTAATAATATCAGCTTTACTTATACACCGCATAAAGATAAGCTAATACCATTGGCTGAAAAGTCTGATGAAATTATATTACCTCAGGGTATTCGTGCCGAAAGTTATTTTAAGAGCAATAATGATATTTATTTTTATGGAAGTAACAACGAGAGTGAGTTAATAACAATTCCTTGTTCAGAATTACTTGACAAAAAATATACTGCCAAAAATATAAGCCGTATATCAAAATATATACAGCTTAGGGATACATTGCGTGAATTACTCGATGTGCAGCAATACGAAAGCAATGATGATAAAGTTGTTCAATTACAGGAAAAGCTCAATACATTATATGACGATTATTATATAAGATATGGTCTTTTGCATAACAATTATAATCGTAATATTCTTGGCTTTGATGGTGCATATCAGCTTGTAGCTTCGCTTGAAAAAAGTTATGATAAGAGCAAATTAATTGAAAAATCTGATATCTTCACTCAGCGTGTGAATGTACCTAAAACAGCTATTGAGCATATAGATACCGCATCGGAAGCTCTCGCAATATCAATTGCTGAAAAAGGCATTATTGACTTTGCTTATATGAGCAGTTTGACAGATATACCTGAAGAAAATCTAAGGATAAATTTATGTGCAAACGGAGAGATATTTGCTGTACCTGAGTTATCAAACAAGGATAACATTGTGTACCAAACGGCATCTGAATATTTGTCAGGCGATATTTATGCCAAACTTGATATGGCTAAATTGAGTGCAAGAGATAACGATATATATCGTGCAAATATTACCGCACTTGAGGAAGCTATACCGGAACCGTTAAAGGCGGCTGATATTGATGTAAACATCGGAGCAACTTGGATTTCGCCAAAATATTATGAGCAATTTATGTATGAGCTTTTCAAAACACCTAAAGAAAACCGTTCCGATTATGAGCCGAAACATTATTGGCAGCGAAACGGTAAAAAAATTGAGGTTGAATATTCAGAGTTCTCCGGCAGATGGAATATTAAAAACAAATCTATTGATAAATCTGTAACTGCAACTAAAACCTATGGAGCTCACGGATATACAGCATATGCAATATTTCAATCTGTATTAAATCTTACTGAGCCGAAAGTATATAAGATTAAAGTTGATGAATTTGGCAGACCGATATTTGATAAAAACCATAAACCCATAAGTGAGCTTGATGTGCCTGCAACGCAAGTAGTACAACAAAAAGCAAACGCAATACGCAGAGAATTTAAAAATTGGATATTTAAAGATGCTGACAGGCGAAAAGATATTCTTGATACATATAACAGGACTTTTAATTGTATTAAACCTCGTCAATACGATGGTTCACATCTTACTTTTCCGGGTATGAATTCTAACATTGAACTTCACGAGCATCAGAAAAATGCAATTGCTCACGCAATATTCGGTGGTAATACGCTATTCGCACATTCTGTCGGGGCGGGAAAAACTTTTGAAATGATTGCAACAGCAATGGAGTGTAAAAGGCTTGGATTGTGTCATAAATCCCTTTTTGCTGTTCCAAATCACCTTACTGAGCAAGTAGGTGACGATTTTCTTAAGTTGTATCCAAACGCAAATATTCTTGTTGCTACAAAGGATGATTTCAAGTCTGAAAACCGCAAAAAACTTATGAGTAAAATTGCAACAGGCAATTATGATGCTGTGATTATTGGACATACTCAGCTTAAAATGCTGCCGTTGTCACCTGAAAGGCAACAAGCAATATATCAAGAGCAGATTGATAATATAATCAAAGGTATTGCAGAACTAAAGGCACAGGACGGCAGTAATTTTAAAATCAAAGATATGGAGCGTACGAAAAAGAGCCTTGAAAAGCAGCTTACTAAATTACAGTCGGCTAAAAAGGACAACTCCATATATTTTGAAGAGCTTGGAATAGACAAGCTCTTCATTGATGAAGCACACGAATTTAAGAACTTATTTTGTACCACGAAATTGCAGAATGTATCAGGTATATCTTCAAGAGCATCTCAAAGAGCAACAGAACTTTTTGCAAAGTGTCGCTATCTTGATGATAAGACCGGTGGAAAAGGTGTTGTGTTTGCAACAGGTACGCCTATTTCAAATAGCGTGACTGAGTTGCATACTATGATGAGATACTTAAATTATGATTTTCTTGCGAGCCATAATAATATGCAAAACTTTGATAATTGGGTATCAACATTTGGTGTGCAGAAAAAAGAGTATGAGCTTGCTCCTGCCGGCAACAAGTTTAAAGAACGCACAAGAATTGCAGAATATTCTAATTTGCCTGAACTGATGTCTATGTTTAAGTTAATAGCAGATGTTCGCACATCGGATACATTAAATCTTAATGTACCTAAATGTGAAATGCACATAGTAGATGTTGAACCGACCGAATTGCAGGAAGAGCTTGTTAATGAACTATCAGACAGAGCCGATGAGGTCAATAACGGCTCCGTAGATCCGTCACAGGATAATATGCTCAAAATTACCGGTGACGGCAGAAAGCTCGGACTTGACCCTCGACTTATCGATGCAGAATTTGAAGATAATCCCGGTACAAAGTTAAATGTGTGTGTTAATAATGTTTTTGACATTTATGAGAAAACCACTGATAAAAAACTTACGCAAATTATATTCTGTGATTTAGGTGTTCCGGGCAAAGGTGTAAATGTTGATGCAGACAGCAAAGACGAGGATACAAAGAGTGTTACAGAAATTGACTCTCTCGAAGAATCAGGCAAATTCTGCGTGTATGACGATATTAAAGATAAACTTATTGCTAAGGGTGTATCGTCACAAGAGATAGCGTTTATTCACGATGCTAAGAATGAAAAGCAAAAATCTGAGCTTTTTGCCAAAGTACGAAGTGGCGAGGTTCGCATACTCTTAGGTTCTACTGGCAAAATGGGCA
>UMJX01044016.1_pt1 | contig 26249 bp, 19 predicted proteins | sample 1966131 | NCBI WGS metagenome assembly UMJX01 (sample SAMEA4836162, study PRJEB28245) | human gut metagenome | biome: gut microbiome; material: fecal sample | place: Denmark | collected 2008 | reverse complement strand
TATATTTTCCCCGGGGGTAATTTTTAGAATCACCTCCCTAAAAAGCCCTCGGGCTAAATTTTTTAACTGGATGCCTTTTAGAGTGATTTATAGGTTTAAGAGATTGACTACCGGAAGTCAAAATAAGTCAAAATACCTCCTGTTCGCGAGAGATATGCTATGTTTATTCTCCTTTCTAAACTGGAAATATATTATTGTCTGCCTATAAGTCACTCTAAAGGGTGTCCAATATATTAGAAAGCACTGTAAAAGTGTATAGAAAGGAGATATTATTGTGGCTAAAGTAAAGAATACTACTAATTCAGACAAAAAGAAAAGTATTCGACCAGCGCTAACTCCGGAAGCGAGAGAGAATCAGTTGATTTATCTAGCCACAGAATTAGCAGAGCAACAACTTAGAGATGGTACAGCATCTTCACAAGTTATTACTCATTATCTTAAGTTAGGTTCAACAAAAGAACGTATTGAAAGAGAGATCCTTGAAAAGCAGAAAGAATTGATTTCTGCAAAAACAGAATCTTTACAATCTGCTAAAAAGATTGAGGAACTTTATGCTAATGCAATATCTGCTATGCGACAGTATAGTGGACATGGTGGTGAAGAGGATGAACCAGAAGATTATTAGAACATATTCAGAATTAATACGTTTACCAACTTTTGAAGAACGATTCGAATACTTAAGATTGGATGGACTGGTCGGTAAAGACACGTTTGGATTTGATCGTTATTTGAATCAATTATTCTATGAATCAAACGAATGGAAAGCTATACGAAATCATATTATTACCAGAGATGGTGGATGTGATCTTGCAATTCCTGAGTTAGAGATTCCTGGTAGAATCTATATTCATCATATTAATCCATTAACTAAGGAAGATATATTGGACAAAACAGAATATCTTCTAAATCCTGAGTATCTTATCTGTACATCATTTGATACTCATCAAGCTATTCATTATGGTAATATGGACCAATTACCTAAAGGTCCTATTATAAGAACAAAAAATGATACATGCCCTTGGAGGCATTGAAAGGAGGTCTATCATGTCACAAAACAAAAATTATTCTAAGTTTTCTCAAAAGAAAGAGAATGTAAATTTAGAAGAAATTTTTCCTGAGACAGAAGCTGTAGAAGCTGATGCTGAACAAGAACCAATTATGGATCATGTTGTTGAAGCAGAAGCAGAACAAGCTCAAGAAATTGTGGAAGAATCACAAAAGGTAGAAGAAGCTGTACAAACAGTTGGATTCGTAGATAATTGTGAACATTTACGTGTTCGTAAGGAGTCTAATGTCGATTCTGAAGAATTATGTATCATTAGTAAATTATCTGAAGTTGTGATTGATCTAGATAACTCAACAGATTACTTTTATAAAGTAAAAACTTCTGAGGGTGTTGAAGGTTATTGTATGAAAAAATTCATAACTGTTAAGTAGAAAGGTATTTAATATGGAAGAAAATAATGTCAATAAAAATGAGGAAGTTGTGGACCCTAAAAATAGTATACTAACTTCCATCAAAAAACTATTAGGTATTACAGAATCTTGTACTGATTTTGATACAGATATTATTATGCATATAAATACTGTACTTATGACTCTCAACCAATTAGGTGTTGGAACCGAGGGTTTTCAAATTGAAGATAAGAATGCTGTTTGGAGTGAATTTGTTGAGTCCAATAAATTAGCTGCTACAAAATCTTATGTTCATTTAAGAGTAAAACTTTTATTTGATCCCCCTCTTAATTCTGCAATAATTGAAGCTATCAAAGAATCAATTAAAGAATTGGAGTGGCGTTTAAATGTTAGAGTTGAATCTGAATTTGATGATGAGGAGGTGTAGCCATGTGGCAATATCAAAATACTGATGAACTTTATCATTATGGAGTTCCTGGTCAAAGATGGGGTTTTAGACGTTACCAAAATCCAGATGGTACTTTAACACCTGCTGGTCGTAGAAGAGCTAATAAATTAGCAGAAAAATATGCTAAAGTAACTGGTAAAAAACTTATTGTTAAAAAGAAATCAGTTCAAGGTAATGAAAAGCCAAAACCAAAAACTATTAGTGAAATGTCTGATTATGAATTACAACAGAAAATTAATAGAATTTATTTAGAGCAAAATTATGCAAAAGCTATAGCATCTCAACAACCAAAACCAAAAATATCTAGAGGAAGAAAATTTATTAATACAATTAAAAAAGAAGTTATAGCCCCTTCCATGATTTCGGCTGGTAAAAAAATTTTAACCGGTGTATTAGTTAAACAAGGTAATAAACTGGTTAAAAGTTTATCTACAAATAATAAAGATACTAAAAAAGTAAAACAACAATTAGTGAAAGATGTTAAAAAAGCTACAGCAGGTGAAAAAGCTACTAAGAAAGTTTATAAACAGACAGTCAAAAAGAATGATTTAGGTAAAATTACTGTTGATGGTTTAGTTTATAAACAAATAGACGACTATAAGAAAAAGAAAAAATAAGGAGAATAAATTATGGCATTATCGAATACAGCAACACCTAAATATTATGGCATGTTTCGTGATGCCGTAATTAGAGGTGAAATTCCAGTATGTGAAACAATATCTATGGAAATGAATCGTATTGATGCATTAATAGATAATCGTGGAATTTGGTATGATGATCAAGCTGTTGAAGGGTTCATAAAATTTTGTGAGTCAGAGTTAACACTTACTGATGGTAGTGATTTAAAACTTCTTGACTCATTCAAATTATGGGCTGAACAAATATTTGGATGGTATTACTTTGTTGAAAGAAGTGTTTATGTGCCATCCACAGATGGACATGGAGGTCATTATGAAAATAGACGTATAAAGAAAAGACTTATAAACAAACAATATTTAATTATAGCCAGAGGAGCTGCTAAATCTCAATATGAGTCATATATACAGAACTATTTTCTTAATGTTGATACAACTACAACACATCAAGTACATACTGCACCAACAATGAAACAGGCTGAGGAAGTTCTATCTCCTATTAGAACTGCTATAACTCGTTCTAAAGGTCCTTTATTTCAGTTTCTTACTGAAGGTAGTATAAATAATACTACTGGATCTAAAGTAAATAGAGTAAAATTAGCATCAACTAAAAAGGGTATAGAAAATTTCTTAACTGGTTCTTTATGTGAAATCAGACCTATGACTATAGATAAACTTCAAGGTTTAAATAGTAGAATTAATACTGTTGATGAATGGTTATCTGGAGATGTTAGGGAAGATGTTATAGGTGCATTAGAACAAGGTGCTTCTAAAAATGAAGATTATTTAATTGTTGCAGTTAGTTCTGAAGGAACAGTTCGTAATGGACCAGGTGATACTATTAAAATGGAATTAATGGATATCCTTAAAGGTGATTATATTAATCCGCATGTATCTATTTGGTGGTATAGACTAGATAATATTGATGAGGTTGCAGATCCGGATATGTGGCTTAAAGCAAATCCTAATTTAGGTAAAACTGTTAGTTATGAAACATATCAACTTGATGTAGATAGAGCTGAAAAAGCACCATCTACTAGAAATGATATATTAGCTAAACGTTTTGGTATTCCTATGGAGGGTTATACATATTTCTTTACATATGAAGAAACTCTTAAACATAGGAAACGTGATTATTGGCAAATGCCATGTGCACTTGGGGCAGACCTTTCACAAGGTGATGACTTTTGTGCATTTACATTCTTATTTCCGCTTTCAAAGAATGCGTTCGGAATCAAAACTAGAAATTATATTACTGAACATACTCTTATGAAATTACAACCAGCCATGAGAGTTAAGTATGATGAATTTATTAAAGAAGGTACTTTAATTGTTATGCCTGGAACAGTATTAGATATGATGGAAGTTTATGAAGATTTAGATAATCATATTGTAGAAAAAGATTATGATATAAGATGTTTTGGTTATGATCCATATAATGCAAAAGATTTTGTTGAAAGATGGGAAAGAGAAAATGGTCCATTTGGTATTGAAAAAGTTATACAAGGTGCTAAAACAGAATCTGTACCTTTAGGTGAGTTAAAGAAATTAGCAGAGGATAGATTATTGTTCTTTGATGAAGAACTTATGACTTTTGCTATGGGTAATTGTATTACTTTAGAAGATACTAATGGCAATAGAAAATTATACAAGAAAAGATATGATCAAAAGATTGATGCTGTTGCAGCTATGATGGATGCATATATAGCATACAAACTTAATCGAGAAGCTTTTGAATAAATAAAGAAAGGAGTAAATAGTTATGGAATTAAATATTGGTTCTAGGTTTAAAAATGCTTGGAACGCATTCCAAAATAAAACTCCTACTTCCGCAAATAACGGATATAGTAGTTATGGTGGATCTTATTATAGACCTGATAGAGTAAGACTATCTAGAGGAAATGAGAGATCAATAGTTACAGCAATATTTAATAGAATTGCACTAGATGTGGCAGCAATTAGTATTAGACATTGTCAATTAGATCAAGATGATCGTTTTAGTTCATATAAAGATTCTAAATTAGATAATTGTTTGAATTTAGAAGCTAATATTGACCAAACATCAAGAGCTTTTTTTCAAGATGCTGTAATGTCTTTATTTGATGAAGGTTGTGTTGCTTTAGTTCCAGTTGATACAATCGGTAATCCAGTTACAACTAAATCATATGATATAGTTACAATGAGAACTGGAAAAGTAACGGCCTGGTATCCAAATACAGTAACTATAGAATTATATAATGATAGAAAAGGTTTAAAAGAAGAAGTAACTTTGCCTAAATCTGTTGTTGCTATAGTGGAAAATCCGTTATATGCTATAATGAATGAACCAAACTCTACTCTTCAACGTCTTATAAGAAAATTGAATCTTCTTGATACTATTGATGAACAATCTGGTTCTGGAAAATTAGATTTAATAATACAATTACCTTATGTTGTTAAATCACCAACTAGAAAAGCTCAAGCTGAAGAAAGAAGAAAAGATATTGAAAGACAGTTGTCTGGTTCAAAATATGGAATTGCCTATACCGATGGTACAGAAAAAATTACACAGTTGAATCGTGCGGTTGAAAATAATCTATTAAAGCAAGTGGAATATTTGACGAGTATGCTATATAGCCAGTTAGGTATAACACAAACAATATTAGATGGTACAGCTGACGAACAAACTATGATTAATTATTATTCGCGTACTATTGAACCTATTATTTCTTCATTCACAGATGAAATGAAAAGAAAATTTTTAACAAAAACTGCAAGAACTCAAAAACAGACCATTATGTTCTTTAGGGATCCATTTAAATTAATTCCTTCTGAAAAACTTGCTGAATTAGCAGATAAGTTTACAAGAAATGAAATAATGACTTCTAATGAGTTTAGACAGATTGTTGGAAGAAAACCTTCTAGTGATCCTAAAGCAGATATGTTGTTAAATAGTAATTTGAATCATTCGCCTGATGAAATAGATAAAGGAAATAATAATAGTATAGAAATTAACAAGGAAGGAGGAAATCCAGTTGAATAAGGATTACGATTTTGGTGGATGGGCTACAAAGAACAATATTAAATGTTCTGATGGTAGAACAATTCTAAAAGACGCCTTTAAACAAAATGATGGACAAAAAGTACCATTAGTTTGGAATCATCAACATAATGATCCTAGCGAAGTCCTTGGTCATGCACTATTAGAAAATAGAGAAGAAGGAGTTTATGCGTACTGTAAATTTAATAACACAGAATCTGGCCAAACTGCTAAATCTTTAGTTACTAATGGTGATGTAGATAAGTTATCTATATATGCTAATAGATTAAAAACTCACATGAATAATGTTATGCATGGATGTATTAGAGAAGTTAGCCTTGTATTAGCTGGAGCAAATCCAGGAGCTTTTATTGATACAGTAATATCTCATGGAGAAGATGCTGAAGCTGAAGAAGAAGGTATAATATATACCGATGAATATATAGAAACTATCGAACATAGTGATGATGAATCTGATAAGAAAGGAGAAACTGACATGGAAGACAAAAATAAAAAAGTTGACGAAGAAAAGAAAGATGAAAATAATGAAAAAACTATACAAGAAGTGTTCGAAACTTTAAATGAAGAACAAAAGAATGCTGTTTATGCCATTGTTGGTCAAGCCTTGGAACATAGTGACGATTCAGAAGATGAATCAGAAGATGATTCTAAGGATGAGTCAGAGGATGACTCTGAAAATAAAGATAATGATTCTGAAGATAATTCAGAAAATAATAATGATGAAGGAGAAGAAGATATGAAACATAATGTTTTTGATAATGATAAAAATAATGATGAAGTGTTACAACACTCAGAAATATTAGCATCAGCAATTCAAGATGCTAAAAAATATGGATCTTTAAAAGAGAGCGTTATTGAACACGCTGCTATAAATAATATCACAGATATTGGTAAATTATTCCCAGATGCTACTGCATTAAATAAAGAACCTATAATGATTGAAAAAGATCAAACATGGGTTGGAAAAATAATAAATACTATTAAACATACTCCATTCTCAAGAGTTAAAGTGACTATGGGTAAAATGACAGAACCTCAAGCTAGAGCTAAAGGTTATATTAAAGGAAATAAGAAAACTAATATTCAAATGGCTGCTCTTAACAGAATTGTTACACCAACAACTGTATATATTAAAAATGAAATCGATAGAGATGATGTTATTGATATAACAGATTTTGATGTAGTTGCTTGGCAAAAAAGAGAAATGAGAAAAGAATTAGATAAGGAACTAGCATTAGCTGCTTTATTAGGTGATGGTAGAGATATATCTGATAATGATAAAATTAATGAACAAAATATTATACCAATTATAAAGGATGTTGACACATTCACAATAAAATATACTATAACAGAAGGAGTAGATTACAAACAAGCTAATAATAGTGCTTCTAATAATGATAGCTTTACAAAAGGTATAATTAGAGCAGCTATAAGATCTAGAAAAGAATATAAAGGATCTGGATCACCAACATTCTTTACAACAGAAGATTATTTAACAGATATGCTATTAATTGAAGATCAAAATGGTAGAAGAATATATGAATCTCTAGCTCAATTAGCATTAGCTTTAAGAGTTAAAGAAATAGTAACTATACCAGAAATGGAACAAGAAGCATATAAAGATATAGTTGGTGTTATAGTAAATATGGCTGACTATACTATGGGTGCTGATAAAGGTGGATCTGTAAATATGTTTGATGACTTTGACATTGACTATAACCAAATGAAATACTTAATGGAAACAAGATGTTCAGGTGCATTAACTGTTCCATATTCAGCAATAGTATTAAAGAAAGCAGGGGCATCAAGTTCAGACACTCAAGGGTAATCTCGATTAAAGGAGAATAATTAGCTATGGCAAAATTTTATGGTAAAATAGGCTACATCCAAACCGTTGAGAGTGAACCAGGTTATTGGGAAGAAAAGGCTATTGAACGTGAGTACTATGGTGATATAACTAGAAATTCTAGTCGATATCAACAAGACGGACATATTAATGAAAATATTGTTATTAATAATATTGTTAGTATTGTAGCCGACCCATATGCTAATGAAAACTTTCAACATATGAGATATATAGAATGGATGGGTACTAAATGGAAGATAACTAATATCGAAGTTCAGTACCCTCGTTTAATATTAACATTAGGAGGGATATATCATGAGTACAAAACGAACTCGTCTAACTCTTCAGACTAAACTAGAAGATTTATTAGGTTCTAACCATGTTTATTATCAACCTCCTGAAAACTTAAAAATGGAATATCCAGCTATTAGATATTCTAAAAGTGATGAAGAAGATATATACGCTAATAATATTAAATATATATCGATGAGCGTATATGATTTAGTAGTGATTGATAAAAAGCCAGATAATCCTGTTATAAAAAAACTTCTAGAATTACCTTATTCAGAGTTTGATAGGCATTATGTGGCAGATGGTTTAAACCATGATATAATAAGAATATTTTATTAAAGGAGGAAATGAATTATGCCTAAATTAATATGGGATAAAACAGATGAAAGAATCTTTGAAACAGGTGTTAGCAAAGGTGTTCTATATCCATTCAATACACAAACTAAAGCTTATGATAAAGGTGTTGTATGGAATGGTTTAACAGGAGTTACAGAATCTCCATCAGGAGCTGAAGCTACTCCTTTATATGCTGATAATATTAAATATTTAAATCTTTTATCAGCTGAAGAATTTGGAGCTACTGTAGAAGCTTATACATATCCAGATGAATTTGCTGAATGTAATGGTGAAGCTAGTGTAGTAGAAGGTGTTGTTGCCGGACAACAAAAACGTAAAATGTTTGGTATGAGTTATCAAACAAAAGTTGGAGATGCAGATGATCCAGAAAAAGGATATAAAATACATCTTATTTATGGTGCTAAAGCTGCTCCATCAGAGAAAGCTTATGCTACTGTAAATGATAGTCCAGAAGCTATCACATTCTCTTGGGAATTAACAACTACACCAGTTGACGTTCCACAATTAAAACCAACTGCTTCTTTAGTAATAGATTCTACAAAAGTAGATAAAGCTAAATTAACTAAATTAGAAGATATATTATATGGTACAGCTGAACAAGAAGCTAGATTACCATTACCAGCAGAAATCGCTACTCTTTTTAATACCGCTGGATAATCTGAAATTATTAGGCGCCTGGGAATTTAACCCAGAAGTCAATTTCAAAGAACGTCCAGAAGGTAGTAGTGAGACGTTTACAACCACTTTAGATACATGTGGTTATGGTAAGGGTGATATGATTTTCCGTGTAGGTTATTTTGCTAATGAAACTACAACAGAAGTTAGTTATAAATACTTTGATAAAATGCTTGTTGAAACAAATAACGATACTGGTGTTAAATCTATCGCCTATTGGCCTATTAATGGAACCGGTTTAACTGTTTATGATAGTACAAATATGCAAAATTGGAATCTGGATAAAACTCAATATGCAGATACTATAAAGAAATTGGGTTATAATCCAACAGAAAATCAATTAATTGAGGTTACTGAATCCACTTTACTTGATGTAGAATTAATAAACAAAATATATAAATGGTTCACAGAAAACGCAACTAAAGTACGTTAATAAGACGTTCTTGGTTATTCAGCGTTAAAATTAAAATAAGATGATAAAGTAAAAAGGGTCTACTAATCAAACAGGCCCTTTTTTTTTATAAGTTATAGTTTTGAAAGGAGAATAAATTATGTTATCTAAAAAGATTAAATATGTTGATTATAATGGAGTTGAAAGAGATGAAACTTTCCTATTTAACCTATCTAAGGCTGAACTTATGGAAATGGAATTAGGAACAACAGGAGGATTAGCAGATATGATTAAAAATATTGTAGCTGCTCAAGACACACCATCAATAGTAAAAATATTTAAGAAATTGGTTCTTCAAGCTTATGGAGAAAAGAGTCCAGATGGTAAAAGATTTATTAAAGTTGATGAGAATGGTCAACCTTTATCTCGTAAATTTGCAGAAACAGAAGCATACTCAAATCTATTTATGGAATTAGCTACTGATGCTGATGCAGCAGCTAAATTTGTTAGAGGTATTGTACCAGGAGATATAGATATATCAGATGTAGATCCTAATGAAATACCTGCTGGAGTAGCTGAAATGCTAAAACAAACAGCACCAGCATCAACAAATGTAACACCAATTGAACCATAACTAAATTTAGGAGGATAGAAAGAGATGTTATTATTAACTATTCCAGCTGCTGAATTATTTGATGATAGAACTCAGGAATTTATTAAAACTCCAGAATATAAATTACAAATGGAGCATTCTTTAGTATCTCTTTCTAAATGGGAATCTAAATGGGGTAAACCATTTTTAACTAAGGAACCAAAAACAGCAGCGGAAACAATTGATTATATAAAATGTATGACAATAACTCAAAATGTAAATCCAAAGGTATATAATAGTTTAACAACTGAAAATATCGAACAAATTAATAAGTATATTGATGAGCCCATGACTGCTACTACATTTAATGAAGTAACTAATAATACGCGTAGTAGAGAAATAATAACTTCAGAATTAATATACTATTGGATGTTTTCACTTAATATACCAATGGAATGTCAGAAATGGCATTTAAATAGATTATTAACACTTATAAGAGTATGTAATATTAAGAATGCGCCTCCAAAGAAAATGAGTAGGAGGGATATAATGAGTCGAAATGCGGCTTTAAATGCTGCACGTAGAAAGAAATTAAATTCTAAAGGATAATAAGGAGTAAATTATGATAACATTCAGACAAAAGGGTGATTTCTCTAAATTAAATAATTATTTAGAGAGAGTTAAAAATGCTGTAAAAATAGGTGAACTCGATAAAATAGGTCGAGAAGGTGTAGCGGCCCTTTCGTCTGCTACTCCAAAGGATACTGGTAAAACTGCTAGTTCATGGTATTATGAAATTACTAGAGAAAACGGTTCAGTATCTATAACTTTTAATAATTCAAATGTAAATAAAGGTGTTCCGATAGCCATAATTCTTCAATTAGGGCATGGAACCCGTAACGGAGGTTGGGTTGAAGGTCGAGATTATATCAATCCGGCAATACAACCAATTTTCGATAGATTAGCTGATGAAGCATGGGAGGAGGTTACTAAGTTATGAGTAAAACAATCGATGAGAAAGTCGTCGAGATGCGATTTGACAATAAACATTTTGAATCTAATGTTCAAACTACTATGTCAACGCTTGATAAATTAAAAGCAAAATTAAATTTAACTGGTGCTTCCAAAGGACTTGAAAATGTCAGCACAGCAGCCAAAAAGGTGAATATGGATGGGCTTGTATCAGGATTAAATACAGTCCATTCTAAATTTAGCGCTTTAGAGGTAATCGGTGTTGGTGCATTATTAAATATTGGTAATGCAGCAGCAAATGCTGGTAAAAGACTTGTATCATCATTGTCAGGTATTCAAGCAGCTATGTCAGGTTTTAATGAATATTCAATGACAATGAATACAGTACAAACATTAGTAAATAGTACTGGAAAATCGATAAAAGAAGTTGAAGGTCAACTTAAAGAACTAGATGAATATGCTGATAAAACTGTTTATTCAACAGCCGATATGTTTAATAACATATACAAATTTACTAATGCTGGTATAGATCTAGACACAGCTAAGACAGCTATGATAGGTATAGCTAATGCTACTGCTTATGCAGGTCAGGGTGCTCAACAAGCATCTATAGCATATTATAATTTAGCACAATCTATGTCTATGGGTTACTTAACTACTATAGATTATAAATCGTTAAATTTAGCAAATATAGCAACTAAAGAATTTAAACAAAGAATGGCCGATGCAGCTGTTGCAGCTGGTACATTAAAGAAAGTTGGGGATGACTTATATAATACAGGTAAAAAAGAATATTCATTACAAGCTTTGTTTACAGAAGGTTTAAAAGACCAATGGGCAACAACTAATGTAATGATGGATGTGTTTAAACAATATGGTAGTATGGAAACAGAAATCGGTAAGAAAGCTTGGGCAGCAGCACAAGAAGTTAAAACTTTTGGCATGATGATGGAATCATTACAAGCTCAAGCTGGTACTGGTTGGAAAGATACTTGGCAAATATTATTTGGTGGATTAGATGATGCTAAAAGAGTATGGACTGGTCTTTCTAATTTCATTAGTAATATTATTGGTGGAATATCTAGATGGAGAAATACAATTTTAGATATAGCTATGAATAACCCACTTAAAGAATTATTTGATAAAATAAATAATAGTTCAGCTATTAAAACATTTCAAGAATTGACAGATAAAGTAAATAAGACAACTAAAACTTTAGAAGAATATCAAAATATGATAGGAAAAATATGGAAAGGCGATTATAAAAATCAACCATATAGAAAAGCTTTAGTTGAGGCAGAAGGTTATAATTATGAAGTAACACAAAGCCTTGTAAATTTAACAGATGAAATAGCTGGTTATGGAAAAGGTTGGACAGCTATAAGTAAGATAACTCAGGAGGATGTAGTTGCTGCAGAAAAGAAATATGGTATATATGCAGAGCAAACTACTGAAACAGTTAAAGAAGAAAAGAAAGCTCTCGAAGAATTAACTGATGAACGTCTGAAAGCTGCTGGTTTAACTGATGATGAAATATATATGTATAGACAACTTGAAAAGGGTGCTAAAAAATATGGTATGACTATTGAAGAACTAGCTAAGAAAATGGATGAAGCTAGTGGTAGAGATTTACTATATGGTAGTGCTGATGGAAAAGTTGTTGGTGTATTTCAAAATATTGGTCAAGCAATTACTAATGTCTTTACTGCTATTAAAAAAGGATGGACTGATGTATTTGAGGGTATAACTGGTGTAGATTTATATATGATTATAGAAAAGATCAATAAATTTACAGAATCTATACGTAAAGTAACTGAAAATGAAGATGAAATGCGTAAGTTATCTGAAACATTTAGAGGTTTATTCTCAATCATACATATTGTTACAACATCAATAAGTAGTGGTTTGAAAATAGCATTCCAAGTGTTAAAAGGTATTTTAAGTGCATTTAATATAGATGTTTTAGATTTTACATCAATAATAGGTAATATCATATATAATTTTGATAGATGGATAACTGAAAATAATATGGTAGTAGAAGCAGTAAAAATGCTAACTACTTGGATTATATCAGTTGCTTCAGCAACAAAAGATTGGATAACACAAAATGAAAAGATCATGAGTGTTGTTAATAAGATTAAAGAAGCGTTCAAAAGTGCAGGAGATGCTACTAAAGCATGGTTCGAGGGTCTTAAAGAAACAGATAATATACCAGAATACATATTTGGTGGTTTAATAAATGGTATTAGAGAAAATGGTCCTAAAGTATGGGAAGCTATTAAAGATGTAGCTATAGGACTTGTTGATGCTATAAAAGAAGTATTAAAAATACATTCACCATCTAAAGTAATGTTTGCTATAGGTGGATTTATTATAGCAGGTCTTATAGCTGGTATGAAGGATCAACAATTATCAGTTTTAGATCTATTAAAAGGATTTGGAAATAAAATAATTGAAATGTTTAAATCATTAGATTTAGGTAATGTAATAGCAGTTGGTATTGCTAGTGGAATTATTTATACTGCTAAAAGAATGTTAGATTTAGCTGATAAATTAGTTGCACCTATTAAAGGATTAACTAATGTTTTAAATGGTCTTGGATCAGCATTAAGTGGTGTTGGTTCTGCTGCTAGAGATTTTGGCGCATCAATGAAATATCAAGGAATAGCTGCTGTTATCAAAAGTATAGCTATTTCTATTGGTATATTGGTAGTTTCTTTATGGGTACTTGCTAAATTACCAGCCGATCAATTAAAACAAGGTGCTATAGCATTAGGTGTTATAGGTTTAGCATTAGCCGCATTTATAGGTTTAGTTGCCGCTTTATCTGGTCGTTTATCTAAAGTTAAATTACCTGACATGGGCAAAACTTTAGCTGTTATTGTCGGTGTATCTGTTGGTATGCTCATCATGGCTAAAGCACTTAAGAGTGTCGCTAAGATTGAACCTGATAAAATGATATCAGCAATATTTGGTTTGATTGCTTGTGCTGCTGCTATGGCTATTCTATTATTAACATTAGGTAAAGTAACAGAAGCATTAAAAGGTACTAAAAATATTGAAAAAATGGGTAAAGTATTTACTAAAATGACTATAAGTATGTTATTAATAGCTGTTGCATTAAAGATGATGTCTAAGGTTGAACCAAGTGATATCTGGAAAATGGTTGGTGTTATGACAGCAATGTTAGTATTGCTTGGTGGTATTGCGGCATTAAATCATTTTACAGAAAATAGTATAAATAAATCTGCTGATACAATTAAAGCTGTAGGTGTAGCATTAGTGCTACTTGTTATAGCTATGAAATTAGCTGGTGGTTTAAAAACAGAAGATTTTTTAAATGGACTTAAAGTAATAGGCGTATTCTCTGCATTGTTACTAGCAATGATGGGAATATCTAAATTGTTTAAAGGTACTGAAATGATTAAAGTAACAGCTTCTATATTAATGGCTACTATAGCTATTGGTATGTTAGCAGTTATAACTAAATTAATGGGTAATATAAATCCAGATGAAATGAAGAAAGGATTAACATGTGTAGGAGTTTTAGGTGCTATAATAATGGCTCTTATATTAATATCTAAACAGAGCGCATCACTACATGGTACAACTCTTGTTGGTGTTGCTATGGTTATGGCCGCTATGGGAGTAATGGTATTTTTATTAGGCCAATTAGATCCTGAGAAAGCAAAAAATGGTATTAAAGCAGTTGGTGCAATTAGTATATTTATGGCTATATTATTACAAGCCGCTAAAAACTTTAATCCAGGATCTAATGCTGTTAAAACTTTAACTACATTAACTGTTATGATTTCATTATTAGCGGTGGCATTGATTGGATTATCATTTATTGATCAACAACGATTGATGACTATAGCTGGTTCTTTGGGTGCTGTTATATTATCACTTGCAGCTGTAATAGCATCTACAAATAAACTTAAAGTCGGTAAAGGCGTTATTAAAACTCTTGCTACTGTGACATTAGTTGTTGCAGCGATGGCTGGCATTGTTGCTTTATTGAGTCATTTTACAGATCCACATGGAGCAATTGCATCAGCTGGTGCATTATCTTTATTACTTGTTGCTTGTGGCGCTATTGTAATAGCTATGAGTAAATTTAAAGTGAATGCTAAAAATGCAGCTAAAGGAGCATTAGCTTTAACTGCTATAGCTGTACCATTGTTAGCCTTTACTGGTGTTCTAGCGTTATTGAGCACAATAGATGCGTCAAAAGCTTTACCTAATGTATTAGCATTAATAGTATTAGCTGGAGCAATGACTGGTTTATTAGCAGCATTAACAGCAATATCAGCAATTGGTAATATAGAGAATATGGCTTTAGGTGTATTAGGTTTAACACTTATGGCTGTACCATTATTAGCTTTTGTTGGTATACTAGCTTTAATGCAAAATGTTGAAAGAGCAACCGATAATGTTAACGCTTTAGTTAAACTGGCTACAGCATGTACATTATTACTTATACCATTAACTGCTATTGGTGCAATAATAGCTACTGGTGTTGGAGCATTAGCTGTTGGCGGTGGTATATTAGCATTAACACTTATGGCTGTACCATTATTAGCTTTTGTTGGTATACTAGCTTTAATGCAAGGTATTGAAAATGCTACACAAAATGTAGAATTATTAACTACTATGATGGAAAAATTAACTGAATGTTTATTTAAACTTTCATTAGTTGCTCCATTAGCATTAATGGCAGATGCAGCAATTTATGGTTTAATTGGTGCTGTAACAACTATTGGTATTTTAGCTACAGCTGTTGGTGCTATTATGGATAAATTTCCACAATTACAAGATTTCTTAAATAAAGGTTTACCAGTATTAGAGCAAATAGCTTTGAGTATAGGTAAAATTATAGGTAATGTAGTTGCTGGATTTATGAACAGTGTTGCAGATGAATTACCTCATACTGGACAAAAACTTTCTGAATTTGCGATATCTGCTATGCCTTTTATAGCTATTATGTCGACAGTTAATGATAAAGTTATGCAAGGAGTTAAAGTATTAGCTGGTTCATTATTATTATTAACAGGTGCTAATCTTTTAGATAGTATAGCTTCATTTATAAGTGGTGGAGAATCATTTGGTAGATTAGGTACTGAATTATCTAAATTTGCAACTAGTGCTTTACCATTTTTAGCAGTATTATCATCAGTCGATCCAGCTGTTTTAGAAGGTTCTAAAGCATTAGCTGAAGCTATATTAACATTCACAAAATCTAATTTCTTAGATACTATTACTGGATGGTTAAATGGTGAAAGTGATTTAAGCTCTTTTGGATCAAAGCTAGCACCACTTGGTACAGGTATAAGTGAATTTGTTGCTAATTTAGGAACATTCAAACCGGAACAAGTTGAAACTATTAAATCAGCATGTGAAGCATTAAAAGCTATAGCTGAAGCTGCAGGAGAAATTCCTAAACACGGAGGGATAGCTCAAGCATTTACTGGTGATAATGATATTGAAAAGTTCGCTGACAAACTTGGTCCTACTGGTAGTGGAATAAGTGAATTTGTTAAAGAATTAACAAAAGATGGTACATTTGACCAAACTAAAATCGATATTGTTAAAGCTGGTTGTGATGCTTTAAAAACTATTGCTGATGTTGCTGGAGAATTACCTAAACATGGAGGACTAGCTCAGGCATTTACTGGTGATAATGATATATCGGCATTTGCTGGTAAGCTTGGTAAAGTTGCTGAAGGTATTAGAGGATTTGTTTGGGAGCTACAAAAAGATAATGTTATAACACAAGATAGTATTGCTAAAATTAATGCTGTTAATAATATTATGTGGGCTATTGCTGATTTAGGTAAAATAAATCTAGGTGATACAAGTGGTAAACTTGAAGAACTAGGTGCTCGTCTAGGTTCATTTGGAAATAAGATTACAGAATATGTTAAAGGCATAAATACTGTTTCATTAGACGATCTTCAATCTGGTAAAGAAAAGATAAATAAGATAATTGAAATAGCAAATACTTTAGCCGCTGTAAGTAGTGATCCTATAGAACAACTTGGAGAGAAACTTAAGAACTTTGCAACTGATGCTTTAAAGAAATTTGTAGATGGATTAAATGCTACACAACCTAAAGATGATGCTACAAATGCTATCAAAACTCTTATAGATGCTATAATAAAAGGTATGGAAGAAAAGAAACCTGATGTTGAGAATGGTTCTAAAGCTGTAGTAGAAACTGCTATGACGACTTTAAAATCTTATGATATGTCTGGTGCCGAAGAAATTGGTAAAAACTTTGTTCAAGGTTTTGCTAATGGTATAAATAATAATCTTTACTTAGCGAGAGATGCAGGTAGTGCTGTAGGTAAACAAGCATTAGAAGCTGCTAAACAATCTATAGATTCACACTCACCATCAAAAGAAACATATAAATTAGGTACATTCTTTGATCAAGGATTTATTAATGGTATTAAATCATTAGAAGATAAGATTTATAGTGAAACTTATGGTGTTGGTGATAAAGCAAGACTTGGATTAGGAAGAGCTATTAGAGGAGTTTCTAATTTAATTTCTGAAGGAATAGATGATGAATTTACTATAAGACCAGTTTTAGATTTGAGTGATGTCCAATCTGGAGCTGCTGCTATAAATGGTATGTTAGGAGTTCCTTCAGTTGGTGTTGCTGCTAACTTAAATGCTATAAGTACAGGTATGAGAACATATCGTCAAAATGGCGGAGATGATGTTATATCTGCTATAGATAAACTTGGTAAGAATCTTGGTAATACAACTGGTGACACATATAATATTAACGGAATTACGTATGATAACGGTTCTGAAATACAAGAAGCAGTTAGTACATTAGTAAGAGCTGCTAGAATTGAAAGGAGGACGTAGGTATGCCTAGAGAAGGTGATAAATGGCGTGTAGCTAGAGGTGATTGTCTTTGGAATATTGCACGTGCAGTATATGGGAATGGAGCTAGATGGCCTGAGATAGCTTCAGCTAATGGATTGGCTACTAGTGGAAATCCAATAATTTATCCTGGTCAATTGTTTAATTTACCAGGTATAACAAGCGGTGCACCAGCTCCAGCTCCTGCGCCTGCTCCTGCACCACCACCTGTTACAAGACCAAATATTGATTGGATGGCTTTAACATCTGGTTCAGAAAGAGAGATGTTAGCTATATGGTCATATAATCATAATAGATTTTGGATCAGATGGGAACAATGGGATAATGCAGGTCATTTAATAATGATCTCAGAAAATAAAAATGTTGAATTTCATGATGAGGCTAAACAATCTATTGGAACTGGTAGAACAACTGAGGGATGGAATATAATTCGTTTTAGTGTTAGACCTGTAGATAATGATGGAAATCCATTAGCAAATACAGATTGGGCATCGAAAGAATATGACTTTAGAAATAATCCACCTCAGTTACCACCAGATCCAGAATTTAGTATTGATGGTCAGAATAAGGCAACTATTACATTTAATAATATTTCTGAGAATATTAATGCTGATTCTATTGAAATTGCAATATATCAAGATAATACTATTAAGTACAAAACAGCTAAAGTAGCAATTAACACTGAAGCTCGTTATGCTAGATATATACAAGATGTTGATCCAGGTCATGAATACAAAGTAAGAGCTAGAGCTGTTCGAGGTAATATATATGGTGGATGGACAAATTTTACCGCTAATGATATGTCATTACCAGTAGCACCATCTGAAATAACTACTTTAAGACCTCAAAAAATTAGTGAACAACAAGCTGTTACTTATGGCGTATTAGTTGAATGGCCTGCTGTTCAAACAGGTAAACAATATGAGATTCAATGGACTACAAATATAGAATATTTTGATATACCTTCATCAGGAGTAAATAGTCAAACTACTGAAGAAGGACAAGGTACTAGGTTATTAATAACGGATATAGAATTGGGGCATGAATATTTCTTTAGAATTGGTTCAATCAATGATAAAGGGCATTCTTTAGATTGGTCACCAATTAAATCTGTTACACTTGGTACAAAACCATCAGCTCCTACTACATGGAGTAATGTTAGTTCAGCTGTATTAGGTGAAGATTTGAATTTATATTGGAGACATAATTCAACTGATGGTTCATTAGAAACTTTTGCAAGATTACATTTAACGGTCATAGACTCAGCACATCCAGAACTAGAACCTATGGAATATACTAAGGTTATAGAAAATACTAAACCAGAGGAAGAAAGAGATCAAAATAGTGTTTATACAATTAATACTATAGATCCAGAATGGTCTGGTTTGTTAGCTGATGGATTTATAATTAAATGGAAAGTTCAAACTGCTGGTGTTATCGGTGAATATAGTGATTGGTCTATAGAAAGAGAGGTTAATGTATATACTCAACCAACTCTTGAATTAGATCTTACCAATAAAGATGGAATATCTATTGATGAAGTAAATGGGTTTCCATTTAATGTTAATGTATTAGCTAAACCTTCTACACAAAAACCAATAAGTTATTATATTGAAGTTATATCTAATAATGGTTATAATACAGTTGATAATGTTGGTGAAGTTAAGGTTATAAATCCTGGTGATAAAGTATATCAAAGATACTATGACCCAGAAAGAAATGCATGGAGATTTCTATTAGAAATGACTCCTGCAATTATAGATTTGAAAAGTGGTATAAATTATACTATTAATGTTACAGTATCTATGGATTCAGGTTTAAGTGCTATAGCTACTAAAGATTTTAATGTGTCTTTAAGTGAAACTGGTTATAATCCTTATGCTGATATTATTATAGATAAAGAAACATTAACAGCAAGTATACATCCGTATTGTATGGAAAATTATGAAGATGCTGGTGAGGTAAAACAACGTTTATCAGAAAATTGTACACTAGCTATATATAGAAGAGAATATGATGGAACTTTTACGGAAATCGCTACAGAGATTGAAAATGCAGAAAATACTTATGTAGTAGATCCGCATCCATCATTAGATTATGCTAGATATAGAATAGTAGCAAGAGCTGATGAAACTGGCACTATATCTTATTGTGATATAAAGGCAGTTAAAGTTGGAGAACCTTCTATAGTTATTCAATGGTCCGAGAAATGGTCAAAATTTGATTATAATCCAGATGAAGATAATTTAGAAGTTCCTTGGGCAGGATCTATGTTAAAATTACCATATAATGTTGATGTATCTGAAAATAAAAATCCAGATGTATCTTTAATTGAATATGTTGGCAGAAAACATCCAGTTAGCTATTATGGTACACAAATAGGAGAATCAGCTAGTTGGAATACTGAAATACCAGCTGAAGATAAAGAAACATTATATGGTTTAAGAAGATTATCTAGATGGACAGGTGACGTTTATGTTAGAGAACCTTCTGGAACTGGATATTGGGCTAATATAACTGTATCTTTAAATATTAAACATTTAGCTGTTACTATACCAGTTTCATTCTCAGTTAAGAGAGTGGAAGGAGGTATATAATATGGCTGAAATAGATTGGTCTGATTCAATGGAACAAACTTTTGAATATTATGAAGTTGATCCAGTATCATGGAAAGATACAAAACCATTAAATATGGTTAAGAAAAGCACAATTAAAAGAGATGACGGAGCTGATACACTCGGCTCTGCCACTATTGATATTAATGATACTCTTGGAGAATGTTACATAAGAATCTATCTAATAATACATCAAAATGGCGCAAAATTTAAAATAACTTTAGGTACATTCTTAGTACAAACCCCTTCAAGTTCATATGATGGTAAAAATAGAAATGTATCTATGGATGCATATACACCATTATTAGAACTTAAAGAAAACCCACCACCATTAGGATTTGCATTGTTGAAGAATGAAAACATCATGAAACAAGCATATTTACTTGTTAGAGATAATTGTAGAGCTCCTGTTGTAGAAACTACATCTGATAAAACTTTACAAGATAATTTCGTAGCTGATCCTAGTGAGAAATGGTTAAATTACATTAATGATCTTATAGCTCAAGCTAAATATAAATTATACTTAGATGAAGAGGGTAGAATCTTATTTTCACCTATTCAAAAAATTGATGAATTACAACCAGTATGGACTTATAATGACGATAATAGTTCAATACTTTATCCTGAAGTAAGTATGCAACATGATCTATATGGTATACCGAATGTAGTAGAGGTTGTATGTTCAACTGGTATTAAAGAGTATACGGCTAGGGTTGTTAATGATGATCCAAATAGTCCTACTTCAACTATTAATAGAGGTAGAGAAATATTGTATAGAGATACAGAACCGAATCTTCCTGGTTTTCCTACTGAAGAACAAGTTGATGAATATGCTAGACATTTATTAGAAACATTATCTTCAGTAGAATATCAAGTAAGTTATACTCATGGATATTGTCCAGTTAGAGTTGGTGATGCTGTTAGATTGAATTATAAGAAAGCTGGTTTAGATAATATTAAAGCTAAAGTTATAAGTCAATCTATAAAATGTGAAAATGGTTGTTCAGTAAATGAAACAGCTGTATTTACAAAGAAATTATGGAACTAGAAAGGAGAATATTATGGCTTTATCACAAGATCTTATAAACCAATTTGTTAAATTAACAGATAGAGAAGAGAAACCTAAAGAAGTTACAGTTAACGGTACTTATAAGATGATAAACGGTGAAGAATATGTACAGATTGATGGTTCAGAAATTTGGACGCCAGTTACTTCTACGGTAGAAGCTGAAACTGGAGAACGTGTTAAAGTAATGATTAAAAATCATACAGCAACAGTTACTGGTAATATAAGTTCTCCTTCAGCTAGATCAAAATCTGTTAAAGATTTAAAAGACGAAGTCGATGAACAAGGTAATACTATTAAACAATTAGACAACACGATTGAACAACAAAATAATAGTATTATACAGATAGATAATAATATTAAACAAGTTAATAATGATATTTTACAAGCTAATAATGCTATAAACCAACAAGGAAATATTATTAAACAATTAGGTAATGAAATAAATCAACAAGGTGATGTTATTAATAGCATGAATAATGATATTACAGCTAATAGCAATGAAATCACAGCTATTAATAATACAATAGTTCAACAAAATAATACTATTACTCAACATGGTAATACTATTGAACAACAAGGAAATATTATAAAACAACAGGGAAATGAAATTACTCAACAGGGTAATAAAATAGAACAGTTTAATAATGAAATAGAACAACAAGGTAATGCTATTACTCAACTTGATAATAAAATTATTCAGCAGAACAATGTTATTCAACAACAAGGTAATATTATAGATCAACAAGGTAATATTATTACTGAACATGGAAATAATATTACAATATTAAATAGTGGATTTAGTATAATAGATGGTGTTTTAGTTGGATTAAGTCAAGCTATAATAGATGAATTAAAAACTAAGCATTTAGATGCTGAATATGCTACTATTGATTTTGCTAATATTAATATAGCTGCTGTAGAAAAATTATTTACTGAATCTGGTATTATTAAAGATTTAGTTGTTAAAGAAGGCAAAATAACTGGAGAATTAGTTGGTGTTACTATTAAAGGTGATTTAATTGAAGGTAATACTATTGCTGCTGAAAAATTAGTTGTTAAAGGATCAGATGGATTATATTATAAATTAAATATAGATGGTCTTAATAATGTTAGTACTGAACAATCTTCAAAATTTGTATTATTAGATACTAAACCAGAAGATTGGGAAACTAATTATAAAGATTATTATTTAATATCTGGTAATAATTATGTTCATATTACTGACAACAACATACCAACTTGGCAAGCAAATACTTATTATAAATTGAGTTCAACTTATGAATCAGGTTTAGATGGTACTAATATAGTTGCTAAATCTATTACTGCAGATAAAGTATCTGTTACAGATTTAGTGGCATTCGGTGCTACAATAGGTGGATATAATATAACTCAGCATTCTATATATTCTGGAGGAAAAAGTTCAGTTAATAGTGTATCTCCAGGATTATATATGGACGATAGTGGACAAATAGCTTTCGGTGATAACAAAAATTTTATTAAATTCTTTAAAGATACGGATAAGCAATTTAAATTAAGAATTTCAGCAAATGAAATATATACAAGCACAAGCTCAAAATCTATAGCAGAACAAATAGAAGAATTAGCTAAAAATACTACTGATATTACCAATAGGGTTAATGATAAAGAAAATAATTATAATTTTAAATATCATTTAGATGTTACTGTTTATGGTGATAGTAATAAATTTTATCCTGTTATTATAAAATATGGAGATCAAAATGTTAAAAGAGTATTGATGATAAAAAGGGGCTATTCAGAAAAAGCCCCTGCAGAATGGAATAAAGCTACACATCCTGGTGGATTAACATTAAAAATCTTAACTAATTTTGGTGGATGGGGAGGTGCTAACTATTCTTGGGAAATACACGAATTCGAAGAAATGTATTCTCAAATGTTTGGTGGTGCACAATTATGTAGTAATAGTACAGCTTTTGCTATATTTTTAAGAGGTGGAGGAGAAAATGGTGCTATTTATCATATATATTCAGACCAACAATTAGACAGAACTAATAGTAGTTATGATTATGGATGGGATGATACATTACAAAAATATGTAAAAAGTAAGTTACCATCTCCACAAATTTCTTATAGAACAGATTATGTTCAATATAAATCTGATTTATCTTTTGGTTCTCCAGGTAATAAAACTCCGGATTCAAGTGGTAGGTATGATGATCTACAATATAAAACTGATGCACCATCTCCTAGAACTATGGTTGCTAATGGAACAACTGAAGGTGGTTTTACTAAATATGTAAGAACCTCTGGAGAAAATGAAGAAATTCGTATAAGAAGATTTATTAAATTATCTCAAGATAATGACACTATTTTAAAAGATTCAATTAAATCAGTAGTTAATTTATATTATGCTTCAGATAGTATAACTTCTCCAGCAAAGCCAACATCTCACATCACAACAAATAATGTTTCATCACATAATGTTTGGAATATAGCTTTACCAACTTATAATGAACAATATCCATATTTATTTACATGTAAAGAAACTTTGACAAATGGCGGTACTTACTCATGGACAAGCGTTAATCAAACAACATATGCAGAGGCAACTCAAAAAATACAGGAAGGACTTAATGCTGTTCAATCAGATTATTTGAAAGAAACAACATTTGCAACATATAAAAGAGATCAAATAGAAAATGATCAAGGAATAAAACAAAGGTTATCAAAAACTGAATTAACAGTATATGGTGATGAGAATAATCCAGAAGATCCTAGTGCTTTAGTTAATCATATACAAAAATTGGAAAATGATGTTAATGGTAGTAATGGTGCAATAGACAGAATAGAATCTGCTGAAGATACGATTGAAGGAACAGGTTTAAACGATTATGATCAAAGAATAAAAATTACTCAACGTTTTTTGAATGTAGAAACAGATGTTGAACAAATTAAAAATATATTTAAAATAACTGGAGGTACAAACTTAGTCCAAAACTCAGTAGGTTATTTCGCTGATAATAATAATAAACCAACGATGTGGAATATAGCAGCAAATACTATATATACACCATTTGGTTATGATGGTGACTTAACTGGTATAACCGTATCAAGAGGTAGATTATTCTGTGCTAAAGGATCTGTTACTACCACACCAAATAATATAGTGGCATTATTAGCTAACAAAATGATGTCTATATCATTTAAATATAAAAATGGTGCTAATGCTACAAGTAAAATCAAAGTATTTAATGGATCAGTTATATATTTTGAAAAGACATTTAGTTCAGCTGTTAATCAATGGACTGAATATACATTTAATCCAGATACAGATCCAGTATTAGCAAATCCAACATTTTTAAATACAGCAAACTCATTACAAATTTCAATTGAATCAACTAATTCAACAAACAATAATGGTTTTGAGATAAGTGATTTAATGTTAAATTATGGTGATATTAAACCTTGGGAATTATCTAGTAATGAAGTTTATGGTGCAATGGTTAAATTATCTAGTTTAGGTATTGAAGTAACTGCGACAACAGCTAATACTAAGAATTTTATGACTACTGATGGTATATTAGTTTATGAATATAATTCAACAACAGATACTATTGGTAATTTAATAACAAAAATAACAGATAATGGTATATTAACAAATCGATTAGAATCTACTGGCGATATTATAGAAAGAAATTTAGTTAATACTACGATCAAAGATTCATCAAATCATGATGTATATGTAGAATATATAAAATAGAAAGGAGATAATATTATGGCAACATCAGGTTCATTTTCAACAAATTATTGTACACCAGTAAGTAAAACATGGTATTGGGATTTATCATGGTGGGTTAGTAGCTGGAGTGGAAATACAGCAACAATAAATTATGAAGTTTATTCTAGATGTACATCTGGTACAAGTGGTAAACAATATATTTCCAATTATGGATTTAATGGTAGTATAGCGGGTCATAGTTTTTCATCTTCTAATACTTTTTATAAAGATGTTTTAATTGCTAGTGGTAGTTTTACTTTAAGTGGTGGAACTTATTTCGAAGCATCAATAACTGCCCATCCATATAGTGGTTCAAATACTTCATCTGGTTCTAAAGGATGGACATTAGATAATAATGTTGTAACTCCTACGGTGACAGTATCTATTGGTTCCAGAACAGAAACTTCAATTGCTGCTTCTATGTCTGTAACAAATAATGGAAATGCTAGTATAGTTGATAAATATATAGATTTATTTACGGATTCTAGTTGTACAAATAAGGTTGGTTCTATCAGTGGTACTAGTGGAACGTTTACAGGATTAACAGCAAATACAACATATTATGCTAGAGCAAATGCTAGTAATGGAATATATAGAGGTTATTCGTCTGTTTCTTCAACTTCAACTTACCAATATCCTTATATATCAGCTATTGATAGTTCAGATTTAACAATAGGTAATCAACAAAAATTAACTTTATATAATCCATTAGGTAGAAGTGTAAACATTTATATGAAAAAAGATAATACTAGTGGAACTACCTTATTTTCTAAAACAGGTGCTACTACTAGTACTTCATATTCTTTTACACCAACAGCCAGTACATTATATAATAGTATACCAGCTTCCACAAGTGGTAATTGTGTTTATTATTGCACTTATTCTAATCATACTGTTTCTAGTAAATCTGGTACTTATAAAGTTAGTGGTAATAATGCACAAGCACCAACATTTACTGCTTTTGATTATAAAGACAGTGATTCATTAGCATCACAATTGACAGGAAAAAATGGAGTTAATAATCCTGGTATATTAATAGCTGGTCTAAGTGATTGTCAATTCAATATAACTACATCACAAAAAGCTACATCAAGTTATGGTGCTACTTTAGATCATTATAATTTTGCATGGCCTAATGGCACAGGTGGTTCAGAACTATATAGCACAAGCGCAAATGTATCGCATACTGTTCAAAATGGTAATACAACAATTATTTCTGTTACAGCATATGATAAAAGAGGTCAATAT
>UMJX01028847.1_pt1 | contig 26474 bp, 22 predicted proteins | sample 1966131 | NCBI WGS metagenome assembly UMJX01 (sample SAMEA4836162, study PRJEB28245) | human gut metagenome | biome: gut microbiome; material: fecal sample | place: Denmark | collected 2008 | reverse complement strand
TAAAATGATTTTCCTGCTCCACTTGTTCCAAATATTGACATGTTAGCATTTTTATATTTTTCATTATTATATCTATCCACAAAAACCAAAGAATTATTATATATATTTGTGCCTATTAAAATTCCATTTTTATCAAAAAGGGACGAAGATATAAAAGGATATGTTCCAATTAATCCACTAGTTAAAACATTTCTGTTAGCTATTTTTTTTATTATTTTATTATTTTCCATTAATGGAAAACATGATATAATTCCCATCTCTTGCCTAAAATATGCTCTTTTAGTTTGCATATTTTTACTTTGTAATAACCCTTCTATTTTATTTAGTACATATTCTAATTGTTTTTTTTCTCTTGAAAAAACTGTTACATACATGCTTAAAAAATACAATTCTTCATTATTTACCTGAATTTCTTTTCTTATATATTTTGCATCATTATATGTAAATGCTGCTATATCAATATCCTGTCTATTTTCACCAAATATTTTTAAGTCACTTCCAACATTTCCTATATGATAAGTTAAATCTCTAATAGTTTTATAATTATCTTGCCTTTCATAAAATAAAGATATATTTATATTGTTGTTTACATCAATAATATTTTTCAATAATAAATCATAATTTTCTCTACTATAATTCGTAATAATTAATGTAGAATAATATATTCCATCAATTTCTACATATTTTGGATTAGAAAAATTTATATAAGATGGTGCTAAATAATCTTTGTCTGTATATACTCCATCTAAGAAACTGACATCTTCCTTTACATTTTTTATTATCATCCCTCCTAATTTAAAGTATTTTTTGGATAGAAAAACGAAAACAAAATATTTTTACACGTATTTTTATTGTCTATATTAGTAACTAAATTTCCACACCTTGATAATGTATCTTTTATTTTTAAAAAATTTTCATTTAATTCATCAAAAATTGTATTTTCTATATTTTTGCTATTTTCTATATTATTTTTTTCTATTAATTTTTTTTCTTTTTTTATAATAATATAATAATTTTTTGTTGCAGATTTTCTTTTTAAATTCAACTCTTCCAAAAAATTAATATATTCTTCTGATATTTTTTTTATATTATTATTTTCTTTTTTTGTGAAATTTTTAACACTAGAAATGTGTTCAGATAAATCTTCTTTATTACTTTGAATTAAAATTTGCAAATCAAAATTGCATGTCTTTAAAAAAATTTTATAAGAATTTAATATAGCTTCTTTTTCCAGTTCTGTTTTTAAATTAAAATTAATTGGAGTTATTTTCATTATTTTTATAAATTTTCCATCTCTACATTTTACTACTCCATTATCAAATATTTTTTCTATTGGCAACCAATCTTGAACAGAACTCTCTTCTTTGTTTTTAAAAAATTTTTTCACCTCACTTTCATTGTTTTCATTTTTCATATCATACTTTTACACCATTTTTTCATATATGTCAAGAATTTTCGTATGTGTTTATTCGACATTCTTCGACACTTTGTTTTTTGTTATTATTTATTTTATTTTTTTATTTTATTCTTTATCCCACCTTCTTTATTTTTTAACAACAAAAAAATTTTAATTAATTTGAATAAAAAAATTTTTTCCGCAGATAATAATGATATAAGGTTAATATTAGTTTAACCAAGAATAATATTAGTCAAAAGATTTATATTATTCGGTCAAAGTAAAATATTAGCTTAAAATACTTTAGGTTAGTATTTTGCAGAGATGAAGAGTATATTATTTGTATGTAAGCTATATAAATTAATAACTTATATGGTTAAATTATAGGTAATATATTTGAGTTACGATTATTCTTATATATCCTAGTGGTTATTAATAGTCCCACGCAGGATGAATATAGCTATTAATTATGTATTTGTAGTCAAGCAACTGATTAATACATGTGGTGTATAGCTTATTTATATAGCAATATATATTAGGTTAAAAATTATGTGTATTGGTTTTAGCTGAAGATTAATATTAGCTTTATGATAATTGCAGGGTATAATAGTTTTAAAACTATTATACCCTGCAATTAAATAAATAATTTAAAAATTATATATCAAGATTTTTAACATATTTAGCATTTGTTTCTATAAATTCTCTTCTTGGACCAATTTCATCTCCCATTAAAACTGTAAATATTTCGTCTGCTTTTATTGCATCTTCTAATTTAACTTGCACTAGAATTCTAGTTTCAGGGTTCATTGTTGTTTCCCATAATTGTTCTGGGTTCATTTCTCCAAGACCTTTATATCTTTGTATATTTACTCCATCTTTCCCTATTTCTGCTAATTTTTGTGTCATTTCTTCGTCTGAATAACAATATACATCATGCATTCCTCTTTTTGATAATTTATAAAGAGGTGGTTGTGCTAAATATACATTACCATTTTCTACTAATGGTCTCATATATCTAAAGAAAAATGTTAATAATAATGTTCTAATATGTGCACCATCAACATCAGCATCAGCCATAATAATAACTTTTCCATATCTTATTTTTGATATATCAAAATCATTACCAATTCCAGCTCCTACTGCAAGTATAACTGGTTGTAATTTATCATTATTATATATTTTATCTGCCCTTGATTTTTCAACATTTAGCATTTTTCCCCATAAAGGTAATATAGCCTGAAATTTTCTATCTCTTCCTTGTTTAGCACTTCCTCCAGCAGAATCTCCCTCAACTATATAAACTTCGCACTCTTCAGGAATTTTACTACTACAATCTGCTAATTTACCTGGTAATGTTGTTGACTCCAATGCATTTTTTCTTCTTACTAACTCTCTTGCTTTTCTTGCGGCTTCTCTTGCACGTGAAGCACTTATACATTTTTCTAATATAGCTTTTGCTACAGCTGGATTTTCTTCAAGGAAATTAGCTAATGCTTCATTTACTAAACTTTGAACAATTCCTGTAACATTACTATTTCCCAATTTTGTTTTAGTTTGTCCTTCAAATTGAGGTTCTCTAACTTTTACAGAAATAACTGCAGTAATACCTTCTCTTATATCTTCACCTTGTAAATTTCCATCTTTTTCTTTCAAAATATTATGAGATTTTGCATAATCATTAAATGTTTTAGTTAAAGCTCTTTTAAATCCCTCTAAATGAGTTCCACCTTCAATTGTATTAATATTGTTAACAAAAGAATATATATTTTCTGAATATGAAGTTGTATATTGAAATGCTATTTCAACAGGTACTTCCCCGTCTTTTTCAATATATACTGGTGTTTGATTTATTTTTTCTTTATTTTTATTTAAATATTCAACAAAAGAATTTAATCCTCCTTCAAAACAAAATTCTGCTTTTTTAGGTGTTTCTCCTCTTTTATCTTCTATACTGATATATAAACCTTTTGTTAAAAACGCCATTTCTCTAAATCTATTTTCTAGTGTTTCATAATCATAATCTAATGTTTCAAAAATCGTATCATCTGCTAAAAATCTAACTTTTGTCCCAGTTTTTTTAGAATCTCCTATTCTTGTTAATGATTCAACAGTTTTTCCTCTTTCAAATTTCATTTGGAAAATTCCACCATCTCTTTGAATAGTTACTTCTGCCCAAGTTGATAAAGCATTAACAACAGATGCACCAACTCCATGAAGACCTCCAGAAACCTTGTATCCGCTATCTCCACCAAATTTTCCACCTGCATTTAATTTAGTATATACTGTTTCTGCAGCAGAAATTTTTGTTTTTGGATGGATATCAACTGGTATACCTCTACCATTATCTTCAACACATATAATATTTCCTGGTTCTATTTCTACTTTAATTTTTGTACAATATCCAGCTAAAGCTTCATCAACACAGTTGTCTACAATTTCATATACCAAATGATGTAACCCTCTTACTGAAACACTTCCTATATACATACCTGGTCTTTTTCTTACATGCTCTAATCCATCTAAAACTTGTATTTGCTCAGCTCCATACTTATGTTCAAATTTTTCCATTATACATCTTTTCCTTTCTATGCTTTATTGCATTAATTCTTTTGATTTATTTTTCCACTTTGTACATTATATAAGTTAAAATTAATTTTTTCAAGATTAATTTTATCAGTACAAGTTAATAAAACCTGTGTATCGTTGATATTATTAAGAAAATTAGTCCTTCTTTTTTCATCAAGCTCAGACATAAAATCATCTAACAATAAAATTGGATTTTCACCAATCTCATCATACACAACTTTTAATTCAGACATTTTTAATGATAAAATTGCAGTTCTATGTTGTCCTTGAGAACCATAAACATTAATTAAATTATCATTTATATAAACATTAAAATCATCTCTATGAACACCTTTTGTTGTATAACCTTTTATTATATCTATTTTTCTGCTATTTTTTAACCTTCTTAAAAACTCTTCTTTATTATTATAATCTGAAATATATTCAATATTAATATCCTCATTGTTTTCAGTAATAATATTATGAACTTTTTTAATTTTCTCCTTTAATTTATTAATAAATTCTAATCTATATTTAAAAACTTTTTCAGCATAATCACATAATTTCTCATCCCATATATCTAAAAAGGATTCTGATTTATTCTCAAATTTTATTTGCTTTAAATAATTATTTCTTTGCTCCAAAGCTTTTAAATACATATTTAAACTATATATATAATTAGGCCTTAATTGTCCTATAAAAATATCCAAAAATCTACGTCTTTGACTAGGACCATTTTTTAAAATATTTATATCATCAGGTGTAAAAATAACAATATGTATTGTTCCTAGTAATTCGCTCAATTTTTTTATTTTTACACCGTTTACAAAAATACTTTTTTTATCAGAAATTTCTATTTTTATATTCCCATCTCTATCGGATTTAGAAAATTCAACTTCTATTTTAGAAAATTGTTCTCCAATTTTTATTAATTCTTTTTCTTTATTTGTTCTGAAAGATTTTCCTATAGAAGAAACAAAAATTGCCTCTAAAATATTTGTCTTTCCCTGTGCATTATCTCCATAGATAATGTTAATATTTTTATTAAAATCAATTTTTAATTGATTATAATTCCTAAAATTTTGTAATTTCAAATTAGTTATCAACATATTGTGCCCCATCTGTGGATAACTTGTCCACTATTCTTTCATTCTTATTGGTAAAATCATATAAATATAATCTCCATTATCAACTGGTCTTATTATGCAAGGAGAAATACTAGTTCCAAAATCTATAAATACTTCTTCATCATCAATAGCTCTAAACGCATCTAAGAAATATTTAGGATTAAATCCTGCTTCTAAATTTTTTCCTTCTGTAGAAACAAACATTTCTTCTTTTGCATCACCGGTTTGGTTAGTACAAGAAATAATAACTTTTCCTATATCTATTGAAACCTTTACAGGATATTTTTTTTCTTTTTCTATACTAGAAGAAGAAATTAAACTAATTCTTTCAAAACAATTTTGAATATTATTTTTATTTACCCTAATTCGTGTATCCCACATACTAGGAATTACATTAGAATAATTTAAAAATTCTCCATCTAATAATCTAGTAACAATTTTACAATTTTCCATTTCAAATAAAGCTTGGTTTTTAGCTATACCAATTTTTATATTATCAAAAGAATCTAAAATAATTTTATTAATTTCATTTAGAGTTCTTCCTGGAATAACAGCTGAAAAATTGTTTACCTTTGTCTGTAAAAACTTACTTTTCCATGCTAATCTAAATCCATCCACAGCTACTAAATTTAACTTGTTATCTACTACCTCAAATAAACATCCTGTAAAAATAGGTCTATTTTCTTCTGTGCTAACAGCAAAAATTGTTTTTCTTATCATTTCTTTTAATGCATTTTGTTCTATTTCAATAGAATTTTCAATATTTATTTGTGGTAATTCGGGAAATTCGTTTGGATTCATAGTTGCTAATTTATATAAAGAACCTTCACATTCTATAACTAGAAGATTTTTATCATTTATATAAATTTTGATTTCTGTATCTGGTAATTTCCTTATTATTTCACTAAACATTATAGCATTAACAACTATTGCTCCTTGTTCTTCAACAGTTGCTTCAATAACATATTCTATTCCTATTTCTAAATCATATGTAGTTAATTTTACTTCTTTATCATTAGTTTGAATTAAAATACCTTCTAAAATAGGCATTGTTGTTTTAGTTGCTACCGCTTTAGTTACGGAATTAATAGCTTTAAGGATTTTATCCTTGTCACAAATAATTTTCATTTTGTCTCGTCTCCTTTATAATAAATAAATATATATAGTAGTAGTAGTAGTAGGTGCTGTGGATTATGTGGATAACTATGTGGAAAACTGATTTCCGTAAGGGTTTCAATGTGGATAATTTTGTGGATAAGTCGGAAAGTTATCCACAGTTTTAAAATCTGAATTGTGGATAACTCAGTTATCCACATGTTATCCACACGTTATCCACACCCCCCTGTGGATAACCTATGCATTAATTGTCCACAGCATAATACATAAGTTTTTATCAAACAAAAAATTGCAAAACAGATATTCGAAAAAAGTACGTTTTTTGTTGATTTCAATACTATTTGTCGGAAAGAAGAATGTTTTTCACACTTTCCACAATTAACTTAGTATTTTGATTTTCTTTTATGTCTTGTTCTATTTTTGTACAAGCATGCATTACAGTTGTATGATCTCTCTTCCCAAAGTCCTTACCTATCTGTGGTAGAGACATTTGAGCAACATTTCTGCAAAGATACATAGCAATTTGTCTAGGAAAAGCAATATCATTACTTCTTTTTGATCCTCTTAAATCCTTTGCATCAATATTGAAATATTTTGCAACTGTTTCTTGTACGAATTCAGATGAGAAAACTTTATCTTGTTGAGCAATTATATCATTGATAGCTCTTTCAGCCATTTCTAAAGTAATAGGACTATTTGTTAAAGAAGCTTTTGCAATTAATTTATTCAAAGCACCTTCTAACTCTCTTATATTAGTATCTATTCTAGTGGCAATATTAGATAATATTTCATCATCAATATTTATATTATCTAATTGAGCTTTTTTTCTTAGAATAGCTAAACGAGTTTCGTAGTCAGGGTTTGAAATATCTGCAATAAGTCCCCATTCAAATCTTGATTTAAGCCTGTCCTCTAATAATTGAATATCTTTAGGTGGTCTATCACTAGAAAGGATAATTTGTTTTCCACTTTCATGTAACGCATTAAAAGTGTGAAAAAACTCTTCTTGAACACGTTCTTTTCCGGCAATGAATTGAATGTCATCAATTAATAAAACATCAATATTTCTATGTTTATTTCTGAATTGTTCATTACTATTATCTTTTATTGAATTGATTAATTGATTAGTAAATTTTTCAGAAGTAACATACAAAATATTATAATTTTTATTTTTTCTTAAAATAGAATTACCAATAGCATGCATTAAATGTGTTTTTCCAAGACCAACACCACCATACAAAAATAATGGGTTATAAGATGTTGCTGGAGCTTCTGCAACAGCTAATGCAGCTGCGTGTGCAAATCTATTATTATTTCCTACAACAAAAGAATCAAATGTATATTTGGGATTTAATGTAGGATTTGAATTTCCACAATTAGAATTAAAATCAGATTCTATAGAATCATCTGATTGAATTTCATCTTTGGAAATAATAGAAACATTGCAGTCCTTATTAGTAATAAAGTTAAAAGTATTTGTTAATAAATCGTGATAACGTGAATAAATTGCTTCTTTCTGAAAACTAGAAGAAGCAACTAAAACTATATTACCATTGTCTGCATTTTGGATTTCAAGATTTTTTATCCATGTTTCATATGATATTTTTGTTGTCTCTTCTTTTAAAAGTTCTTTTGCTTTTGTTAAAAGTTCATTTAGTTCATTTTGCATTTTATTCTATCCTCCAAAACACTTGAAATACCTGGGATGTATGAGTTATCCACATAGTTATCCACATATGTTGATAAATGTCCACAATTGTGGATAACTTTTGAAAATTATAAAAAAATATCTAATAAAATAATGGTTGAAAACCATACTTCCCTATTATTTGTATATAATATCAAAAATCATCTATAATAGTCAATAAAAATAGAAAATTATTTTTAATTAATTTATGTATTGACATAACAGCAAAAATTGTTGTATAATTGTAACGTTAATGAAATATTTTTGAAATATTCCGGTTACGGTTATTTATATAAACAAATAGGAGGTGCAAAACAGAATGAAAAGAACATTCCAACCAAAAACAAGACAAAGAATGAAAGAACATGGTTTCTTAAAAAGAATGAGCACAAGATCTGGAAGAAATGTATTAAAAGCTAGACGTGCTAAAGGAAGAAAAAAAATATGTGCTTAAAATAAGCCACTTGAAAAAAATGTGGCTTTTTTTATCCCAATATTAATTAAAAAATGTGAAAAAAGGCGGAAACATCCGCCTATTTATTCATAAAAAATTAAAAAATGATATAATAAAAGAGTGAAATATGAGAAAAATAAATACTTTAAAAAAAAATTATGAATTTAAATATGTTTTGTCTAAAGGAAAATATTACTATGGAAGATTTATAACAATTTACATTAAAGAAAATAGGCTAAATAAAAATGTTATAGGAATAGCAATAAACACGAAACTTGGCAAAGCCGTAAAAAGAAATAATGCTAAAAGGCTAATAAGAGAAAATTATAGATTAATAAAAGATGATTTAAAATTAGGTAACAATATTGTTTTTTTATGGAATAAAAGTGTAAGTTTAGAAAATGCTAGTTTTTACGAAATACAAAAAGAAATGATTAATATTTTTCAAAAAGCAAAATTATTTGAAAATAGGTAAAATATGAAGAAAATAATAATTTTTTTATTAAGAAAATATAAAAAAATAATTTCTCCCATAATTTCAAGTTGTGGAATACACTGTAAATATTATCCTACATGTTCGGAATACATGTTACAGGCTGTTGAGAAATATGGAATTATAAAAGGGATTTTATTAGGAGTAAAAAGAATATTAAAGTGCAATCCATTTTCTAAAGGTGGATATGATCCTTTAAAATAATAAGGAGGAAATTAAATGTTTTCAACAATTTCAAATCTTTTTGGATATTTACTAAATTTTTTATATGAATTAGTAAATAACAATTTTGGTGTTGCGATAATTTTATTTTCTATATTGCTTAGAATAATATTATTGCCAATTACTATAAAACAACAGAAGTCAATGCAAAAAACAAATAAAATTCAAGGAAAAATCAAAGAATTACAATTTAAATATAAAAATAATCCTGAGATGTTGAATAAGGAAACTATGGAATTATATAAAAGAGAAAAAATATCACCGTTTAGTGGATGCTTAAGTGCAATTATTCAAATAATTATTATACTATCAGTGTTTTATCTAGTTAGCAGACCATTAACATACATGAAAAAAGTAGATCAATCTGTTATAGATAATTATAAAACAGAAATTAAAGAAGAATATGGAAGTATTTCTAATTATTATGAGATAGAAATAATTCAAAAAAAGGCATCTGAAAATGAAGCTGTAAATATTAATATGAATTTCTTAGGATTAGATTTAAGTAAAGTTCCAAATAAAAATTTAAATGATATAACAGTATATATTATACCTGCTTTATATGTAATATCATCATTTATATCAATAAAACTAACAACTAGTGCACAAAACAAAAAGAAATCAGATGAAAATGGTGCTAATGAAGTAGATACTATGACTCAGATGAATAAAAGTATGTCTTATATGATGCCAATTATGGCTGTATCAATAGCATTTATAGCACCTTTAGGATTGGCTTTGTATTGGTTTGTAAGTAATGTATTAATGATTTGTGAAAGATTTATTATTAAAAAAATTGTAGATACTAAGGGGGCAGAAGAAAATGCTTAAAAGTATTATTTCCGAAGGTAAAACAACAAATGAAGCAATAGAAAAAGGTTTAAAACAATTAAATGTTTCTAAGAATATGGTTGATATAAAGGTGCTAGAAAATGAAGAAAAAAGAAGCTTTTTTAATATATTGGCACCAAGAGTTGTGAAAGTAGAACTTACTGTTAAAGAAAGTGAGAAAAACAACGAAAAAATAGAAAAAAAAGAAATTGTAAGAAAAGTTGATGAGAAAGATTTAGAAAAATCAAAAAATAATATAAAAGAATTTCTTGATAATTTTCTTAGAAATGTTTCAAATAAAAAATTTGACTATTCTGTAGAAATTGTAAATCAAAATATAGAAGTAAATATAAAAGGTGAAGATTCAGGGTTTTTAATAGGTTATAGAGGAGATGTTTTAAATTCATTACAAACAATATTGTCTTCTATAGCCAATAAGAATAATGATTCTAAAATTAGAGTAATTTTGGATATTGAAAATTATAGAGATAAAAGAAAAGAAACATTAGAAAATCTAGCTATAAAAGTTTCAAAAACAGTTTCAAAAACTGGAAAATCTATAACTTTGGAACCAATGGGAGCATATGAGAGAAAAATAATTCACAGCAAATTACAAGATAACAAATATGTAAAAACACATAGCATAGGAGAAGAACCAAATAGAAGGGTTGTAATCTCAAAGAAATAACAAACATAATATTAAACATAATAATTAAATATAAAAAATCAGAAGTCAAAGTTCAGATTTTAGTTTTAAGTTATATTAAACTGATTTCTTGCTTTGACTTTTTTATAAGGAGGAAAAAATGGCTACAATAGCAGCAATATCTACAGCAACAGGGAATGGAGGAATTGGTATAATCAGGATGAGTGGGAAGAAATGTTTTGATATATTAGAAAAAATTTTTATTCCATACAACAAAGAAAATTCCGAAATAAAAGGGTATACATTAAAATTTGGTTATATTATAAATCCAAAAACAAAAGAAAAAATTGATGAAGTACTTGTTTCATATTTTATAGCGCCAAAGAGTTATACGACAGAAAATATGTGTGAAATAAATTCACATGGAGGAATAATTGTAGAAAAGAATATTTTACAGTTATGTTTAGAAAATGGTGCAGAACTTGCAGAACCTGGAGAATTTACAAAAAGAGCCTTTTTGAATGGAAGAATAGATTTAACACAAGCTGAGTCGGTAATAGATTTAATTAATTCTAAAACAGATAATGAGGCAAAAGCATCAATAAAACAGCTAGAGGGTATTTTATCTAAACAAATACAAGAAATAAGAAAAAAATTACTTGATATTATGGCTGATATAAATGCAAATATAGATTATCCAGAATATGATATTGAAGAAGTAACTAACAATAAAGTAGATAGAGTTTTAAAAGAAATTAAGCAAGAGTTAACTAAATTATCTAATTCTTTCCAAGATGGAAAAATCTTAAAGGAAGGCGTAAAAACTATTATTTTAGGTAAGCCAAATGCAGGAAAGTCATCTTTATTAAATACAATCTTAAAAGAAGAAAGAGCCATAGTAAGTGAATATGCAGGAACAACAAGAGATACAATTGAAGAATTTGTTAATATAAAAGGTGTTCCTCTAAAATTAATAGATACAGCTGGTATTAGAAAAACTGAAGATAAAATTGAAGAGATAGGTGTAAAAAGAGCTTTGAAATTATCTGAGGAAGCAGATTTAATAATAGCAATTTTTGATGCGTCAAAAGAATTAGATGATGAAGATTATGAAATTTTGAATATAATAAAAGATAAAAAATCTATAGTATTGTTAAATAAAATAGATATTGATGATATAAATTTAAATGAAAATTCAAAATTAAAAAATGCCAGCGAAAATATATTAAAAATATCAGCTAAAAATGGGGAAGGAATAGAAAAATTATACGAATTAATTTCTAATATGTTTGGAAAAAAAGAAATTAGTATGAATGATGGAATAATAATAACGAATATCAGACATAAAAATCAAATAGATAAAGCAATAACTAGTGTAAATGAAGCTTTATTATCAAGTGAACAGGGATTACCAATTGATATTGTTAGTATTCCGATAAAACAAATTTTATATGATTTATCTGTAATAACAGGTGAGGATGTTTCTGAAGATATTATTAATGAAATTTTTTCAAAATTTTGTTTAGGAAAATAATATGAAATTAATATTAAAATCGAGCAAGCCAAACAAATCAAAAATAAAGACTTTTGATTTATTAGAAATATAATGTGCTATCAAAGGAACAAAAATTAAAATATGGCCAATTTGAGAAGAAATAAGTTGCCATTATAACAAAAAAAGTAAAGCAAAAAACAACGAAGATATAAAAAATAAATTATGTAAACGACCAAACAAACGTGAAATCTGTTTCATAAAAAACTATAAATAAAAGGAGTAATAAAAATGAGCTATAATGCAGGAAAATTTGATGTAGCAGTAATAGGGGCAGGACATGCAGGATGTGAAGCAGCATTAGCAACTGCTAGAATGGGCAAGAAAACATTATTGTTTTCAATAAGTTTAGAGGCAGTGGCAAATATGCCATGTAATCCACACATAGGAGGAAGTTCTAAAGGACATTTAGTTAGGGAAATTGATTGCCTTGGAGGTGAGATGGCTAAAAACATCGATAAGACACTTATTCAGTTAAGAATGTTAAATACTTCTAAAGGACCAGCAGTTTATTCACTACGAGCACAAGCAGATAGAAAAATGTATCAAATGGAAATGAAGCATACACTTGAAAAGCAGGAAAATTTGTATTTAAAACAAGCAGAGATTGTAGATATTAAAGTAGAAGATGGAAAAGTGAAATCGATTGAAACAAATATTGGTGCTGTATATGAAGTAGATTCAATAATTGTAGCAACAGGCACATATTTAAAGGGAAGAATACATATTGGAGAAAAGTCATTTGAGAGTGGACCTGATGGGGTATTTCCAGCAGTAAGGTTATCAGATACATTAAAGAGATTAGGAATAGAATTACTTAGATTTAAAACTGGAACACCAGCAAGAATTAATAGAAAAAGTGTTGATTTTTCTAAAATGGAAATACAAGAAGGAGATAGTAAATTAACTGCTTTCTCTTTTGAAGATGAATTAGACGAGAAACTTGAACAATTACCATGTTATTTAACATATACAAATAGTAAAACACATGAAATAATACGAAACAATCTACATAGATCTCCACTATATTCAGGAAGAATAGAGGGAACAGGACCAAGATATTGCCCATCTATAGAAGATAAAGTGGTAAGATTTGCAGACAAAGAAAGACATCAAATATTTATAGAACCAATGGGAAGAAATACAGATGAGATGTATGTTCAGGGGATGAGTTCATCTTTACCAGAAGATGTACAAATAGAAATGTATAGAACAATTGCAGGACTAGAAAATGTAGAGTTTACGAGACCTGCATATGCTATTGAGTATGATTGTATAGACCCTTCAGAATTGAAGCTTAGCTTAGAACATAAGAAAATAGAAAATTTATTCTTCGCAGGGCAAATAAATGGAACATCTGGATATGAAGAAGCAGCATCACAAGGAATAATTGCAGGAATTAATGCAGTTATGAAGTTAAACGGAGAAGATCCAGTTATATTGGATAGATCACAAGCGTATATAGGAGTTTTAATAGATGATATTGTTACAAAAGGAACAAATGAACCATATAGAATGATGACTTCGAGGGCTGAGTATAGACTGTTGTTAAGACAAGATAATACAGATTTGAGATTAACAGATATAGGGCATAAAGTAGGTCTTATTTCTGAAGAAAGATATAGTAAGTTCTGTGAAAAAAGAGAAAAAATTAAAATGGAGATAGAAAGATTAAGGCAAACAACAATAAAACCTACTAAAGAAGTTAATAATTTCTTAGAAAAAAATGGATCTTCAATAATAACTGGAGGAATAAAATTAGTTGATTTATTAAAAAGGACTGAGTTAGACTATAAAAAGTTAAAAGAAATAGATTGTGAAAGACCTGATTTGACTGAAGTAGAAGCAGAAGAGGTAGAAATTCAAGTAAAATATGAGGGATATATAAAATTACAAGAGGCACAAGTAGAAAAATTTAAAAAACTTGAAAAGAAGAAGATACCAGAAGACATTGTGTATGCTAATATTAAAGGATTAAGACTTGAAGCAAGGCAAAAATTAGATAAGATAAGACCATTATCAATAGGACAGGCATCAAGAATATCAGGGGTTTCACCAGCTGATATAAGTGTTTTACATATATATATTGAACAATGTAAAGAAAAAAAGAAAGAGGAATAAGCATGGAATTTCAAGAGTTTTTAGATAAATTTAAATATAGCTCTAAAAATATAGACATAGAATTAAGTGATGAAAAAATAAAAAAATTCTATTTATATATGAATTTATTGTTAGAATGGAATGAAAAAATCAATTTAACTGCTATTATTGAACCAAATGATATAATTTTAAAACATTTTGTGGATTCACTAACTATTGAAAGATTTATAAATAAAAATGCAAAAGTTATTGATATAGGTACAGGAGCTGGTTTCCCAGGAATTCCAATTAGCATATATAGAACAGATATTGAGATGGTATTGATGGATTCATTGAATAAAAGAATAAAATTTTTAGATGATGTAATAGATAAAAATGAATTAAATAATGTTAAGACAATACATGCAAGAGCAGAGGAACTTGCTAGAAATAATAATTATAGAGAAAAATTAGATATAGCAACATCTAGAGCAGTTGCACCATTAAATATTTTATTAGAATATATGTTACCTTTTGTAAAACAAGGAGGATACTGTATATGTATGAAAGGGTCAAATATAGATGAGGAAATAGCAAATTCAGAAAAAGCATTAAATACATTAAATGGGAAAATAGAAAAAATAGAAAAATTTCAATTGCCTAATAGTGATATATCTAGAAATATTGTTATAATAAAAAAGATTGGAAACACACCAAATAAATACCCTAGAAAGGCTGGAACACCAACAAAAGAACCACTTTCATAACAGTGTTTTAAAAAAACAAAATATCTTCAAATCCTTATTGACATATTAGAAAAGTTTATATATTATATATAGTAAAGAAATTTAGGGATGGAGGTCTTAATTTTGGGAAAAATAATATCAGTAGCAAATCAAAAAGGTGGAGTAGGAAAGACTACTACAGCTGTTAATTTAAGTGCATCACTTGCCAAAAAGGGAAAAAGAGTCCTACTAATAGATACAGATCCACAGGGGAATGCAACAAGTGGAGTAGGAGTAGATAAATCAGTACAGTTTTCAGTATATGATGTATTAGTTGATGGTGTAGATATTGAAAATACTATACAAAAAACAGAAATAAAAGGATTAGAAGTATGTCCTTCAAACATAAATTTAGCAGGAGCTGAAGTTCAATTAGTATCTGTTAAAGAAAGAGAATATAGGTTAAAAGAAAAAATAAATAGTATCAAAGATAATTATGATTACATAATTATAGATTGCCCGCCATCATTGGGAATAGTTACATTAAATGCTTTTACAGCTTCAGATAGTGTTTTGATACCAATCCAATGCGAATATTACGCATTAGAAGGATTGGGACAACTTATAAACACAATAAATCTTGTAAAGAAGAGAATGAACAAAAGTTTGTCAATAGAAGGAGCATTACTTACAATGTATGATGCTAGAACCAATTTATCAAACCAAGTAGTTAAAGAAGTAAAAAATTATTTTGATGATAAAGTTTATAAAACTGTAATACCAAGAAATGTAAAATTAAGCGAAGCACCAAGTTATGGAATGCCAATTTGCATGTATGATGCACGTTCAAAAGGTTCAAAATGTTATGAGAAGTTTACTAAAGAATTAATAAAAAACAATGAATCAAAAGGGAGACATATGAAATAAAGGGAGGAAAACAATGGCTAAAAAAACAGGTTTAGGAAAAGGATTAGGAGCCTTATTCAATGATAATGATATACTAGATGATGATGAAAATAAAGTAGAAATAAAAGAAGGCGAAGAAGTAGTACATAAAATTAAAGTTATAGAAATAGAACCAAATAAAAATCAACCAAGAAGAACATTTAACAATGAAAGTATAGATGAATTAGCAGAATCAATAAAGAGATATGGTGTAATACAACCTATAATAGTAACTAAAAAAAATAATTATTATGAAATAATTGCTGGAGAAAGACGTTGGAGAGCGTCAAAAAAGGCAGGGTTAGAAGAAATTCCTTGTATAATTAGGGAAGATACAGAAAGAAAAAATAAGGAAATAGCACTAATAGAAAACATACAAAGAGAAGACTTAAATCCAATTGAAAAAGCAAGAAGTTTTAGACAATTAATGGATGAATATGGAATGACACAAATGGAACTTTCAGAAACAATAGGAATTAGTAGAAGTGCATTAGCAAATACAGTGCGTTTATTAAACTTGGAACCAAGAGTTATGGAATTAGTAATGCAAGGACAATTAACAGAAGGTCATGCTCGATCATTATTATGTTTTGAGGATCCAGATAAGCAATACAAAGCCGCTTTAGAAATAATTGAAAAAGGGCAAAATGTTAGAGATATTGAAAATAAAGTAAAAAACAAGAAAAATGCCCAAAAAAGAGATCCAAAATATGATGCTATAATACAAGATATAGAAGGAACTTTCCAAGGGTATTTTGGTACAAAGGTGAGATTGGAAGCAGGAAAAAGAAGTGGAAAAATAATAATACAATATTCATCTAATGAAGATTTAGAGAGAATAATGGACTTAATTAAAAATAATTAATAAAATAATTAATAAAATAATTAATAAAATAATTAGTAAAATAATTAACAATTTCAAAAAAAGGCAGAGATTATTAAAAATATAATGATAATAATTATGCAATATAAAAAAATAAAATTCACAGTTTATAATTAAGAGGTATATGTTTAAATAAATTGTAAACTGTGAATAATAATTAAAAAAGAAAGAAAAATAATAAAAAGTGGGCAAACAAAATATTTTAGTATTAGGTATTGACAAAATGGTAGAAAATATGCTAATATAAATATGTTGCCGAAATACATGGAGAGGTGGTCGAGTTGGTTTATGGCACCAGTCTTGAAAATTGGCGTAGGTTTGTAGCCTACCGTGGGTTCGAATCCCACCCTCTCCGCCAAACTTGCTAAAGAAAAAGGTAAATGTGCAAAGCAGGTTTGTACATTTACCTTTTTCTTATTGAAATGGAGAATTACCCAAGTGGTTGAAGGGGACAGTTTGCTAAACTGTTAGGGTTCGTAAGGGCCGCGAGGGTTCAAATCCCTCATTCTCCGCCAAAAATAGTTAGACATAGTCTAACTATTTTTTTATAATAAAAAATTTTGAAAGTTATAAAAAGATAATAAATAATGGTAGCAGAATAATAAATCCATAAAATAAACAATTAATTAATAAATTATTAATAAATAAAATAATAAAAAATAAATAAATAAAAAATAAATAATAAAAAATAAATAATAAATAATAAAAAATAAATAAATAAAAATAAATAAATAAAAATAAATAATAAATAATATTAATATAAAAATAATAAATAATATAAAAATAAATAATAAAATAATCACAAAAATATTTAAAATAAATAAAATACAAGTAGGTGATTATTATGAAAAGAGGAATATGTTTTGCGGGTGGGGGAATAAAATGTGCATCTCATATAGGAGCTTTAAAAGCGTTTGAAGAAAAAAATATAAAATTTGATTATATTTCTGGAACATCTTCAGGGAGTATTATAACTGTGTTATATGCTTTAGGATATACTTCAGATGAAATGTACGAAATAATAAATAAATATTCAAGAGAAATCAATTATATAGAATATAAAAAAATAATAAAATTATTATTTGATTTAATTATTTTTAAAAAGATAAAAATTGATGGATTAAATAGTGGAAAAAAAATAGAAAGAATAATAGAAAAAATATGTTCTGAAAAAAATGTAAAAAAAATAAAAGATATAGACAAAAAAATATTAATTCCAAGTGTAGATTTATGTGATGGGAAAGTGTATATATTTAATTCATTAAAAAATGTAAATTATAGAAGCAGAAATTATGTTGATACCGTTGTGTATGATAATGATATTGAAGTATGGAAAGCTGTTAGAGCAAGCTGTAGTTATCCGGGAATTTTTTGCCCATGTAAATACAAAAATACTAAGTTAGTTGATGGTGGAATAAGGGAAAATGTACCTTGGAGAGAATTAAATGAAAGTGGTGCAGAAGAAGTTTGGTGTGTAACATTTTCAAAAAAAATAAAGAAAGCTTGTAATAAAAATATTTTAAGTGTAATATGTGATTCGATAGGAATTTTATGCCATGAATTAGCTACATATGAATTAAATGGTGCTGAAAATATAATTAATATTGAAGTTCAAGATATAGATTTGTTAGATAATAAGAAAATAGATTATTTATATGAAAAGGGTTATTTATCTGCACGTCAATTTTTGCAAAATTATTCATATCAAAAAAATAAATAATAAATAAATAAGAATAAATAAATAAAAAATAAATAAAAATAAATAATAAAAAATAAAAAATAAAAATAAATAATAAAAAACTCTTAATAAATTTAAAATTATCAAGAGTTTTTTATTATATTATACAGTAATAATATCGGTATTTTCGGTATTTTCGTTATTTAATGATTTTTTTTGGTTATTTTTTAATTCCAAATTATCCTTGGCAACAGTCATAAGTAATTTTAACCTATTTGTTTGATTAGTTTCACTTGCGCCAGGATCGTAGTCTATTGGTGATATATTTGCGTTCGGATATTTAGAACGGATTGTTTTGATAACACCTTTTCCTACAACATGATTTGGTAAGCATGCAAATGGTTGAACACATACAATATTTGGTATTCCATGCTCAATATACTCAATCATTTCTGCTGTTAAGAACCAACCTTCACCAGTTTGGTTTCCAATAGATAAAATATCTTTTACTTTATCTTCTAGTTCCCAAATGTTACAAGGTAATAAATATCCTTTTTTGGATTTTTTTAGGGCTATAACAACATCTTTCTCCAATAAATCAATTAATTTTATTGCTGTTTTAAATATACTTGCTTTAATATTACCAGTTTTTATTAGCTGATTAAATGTAATTTTATGTGTTGCAATAAATTTTGCAAATCCCATAAAATCAGGTAAAATTACTTCAGCACCTTCTTGTTCTAATTTGTCAACAACAAAATTATTTCCAAATGGATGATATTTTATTAATACTTCTCCAACAATTCCAATTTTAGGCTTTTCAACAGATGTATCTAATTCTATTTTTTCAAAGTCATCAACCATAGCGTAAATACTATTTTTAAATTCTTTCATAGATGATTTTTTTACTAATTTTTTGCATTTTTCCATCCATTCATTAAATAATTTATTAGATTCTCCTTTGTTTACTTCATATGCTCTGTTTTTTGCAACTAATTTTTGAAGTAAATCTGCATAAACACACATTTTTAGTAAACGTTCTATAAGAGGTATTGTAATTTTGAAACCAGGCATTTTTTCCATACCAACTACATTAAAAGAGATTACAGGAATATTTTCAAAACCAGCATCTTTTAAAGCTTTTCTAATAAATCCAATATAATTTGTTGCTCTACATCCACCACCTGTTTGTGACATTATAAGAGCAGTTTTATTTAAATCATATTTTCCAGATTCGAGTGCTTCTATCATTTGTCCAGTAACCAATATAGATGGGTAACATGCGTCATTATTAACATATTTTAGACCTGTTTCAACTGTATGATTTGTGCATTCTCGTAATAGTTCAACATGATATCCAGATGCTTGAACAGCTGATTCTAATAGTTCAAAGTGAATAGGAGCCATTTGAGGAATTAGTATAGTATAATCTTTTTTCATATCTTTTGTAAATATTTTTCTATTAACACTATAATCTCCATCGCCTTTTTCTAATTTGGAATCAAGACGTTTGTTCATGCTTGCAAGTAAAGAACGTATACGAATTCTAACTGCACCAAGATTATTTATTTCATCTATTTTAATTAATGTATACATTTTTCCATAACTTGTAAGGATTTCTTCAACTTGATCTGTTGTTACGGCATCAACACCACAACCAAAAGAATTTAATTGTACAAGTTCTAAATTATCAGTTCTGCCAACAAAATCAGCGGCATTATATAATCTAGAGTGGTATGTCCATTGGTCAACCGCACGTAAAGGTTTTCTTTGGGTTGTAAGGTGACAAACGCTATCTTCTGTTAAAACAGATAAACCTAAACTTGTAATTAATGTATCAATTCCATGATTTACTTCTGGATCCATATGATAAGGTCTACCTGCAAGAACAATTCCTTTTAAATTATTTTTATTTAAATATTGTATTGTTTCCTCGCCTTTTTTTCTAATATCATTTTTATAATTTTGATATTCCTCTTCAGCTTTTTTGGCAGATTCAATTAATTCTTTTTTTGTAAAATTATATTTAGCAAATTCAGGTAAATCTAAAATTGTTTCTGCTAATTTTTTTGCTTCAAAAGGAAGAAATGGATTAAGAAAATTAATATTTTTTGCTTTTAAATCTTCAACATTATTTTTCAAAACTTCTGGATAAGATGTAACAATTGGACAATTATAGTGATTGTTAGAATCTTTAAATTCTTTCCTTGAATATGGAATGCAAGGGTAAAAAATTGTAGTAAGTCCTGAATCAATTAAACTAATTATATGTCCATGTGAAAGTTTTGCTGGAAAACATACTGATTCTGAAGGCATTGATTCAATACCTTTTTCATATGTTTTTCTATTGCTTTTTTCAGATAATATTACTCTAAATCCTAAATTTGTTAAAAATGTAAACCAAAATGGATAATCTTCGTACATATTCAAAACCCTAGGGATTCCTATTGTTCCACGTTTGGCGTTAGAAATATCTAGAGGTGTATAGTTAAAAGTTCTTTCATATTTATATTTTACTAAATTAGGTAATTTATCTGAATTATTAGTTAATCCCTCTCCTTTTTCACATCTATTTCCTGTTATACATTTATTACCATCATTGAATTTATTAATAGTTAATAAACAGTGATTTTCACAACCATTGCAACGTATATGTGAAGTTTCAATTTTTAAATTATCTAATTCTTCATCTTTTAATATTTTAGAGTGATATTCCATGTCCAAATTAGACTCATATTGTTGTTTTGCTAAAAGAGCTACACCGTATGCCCCCATTAAACCTGAAATATCAGGGCGAATGACATTTTTTCCTACTATTATTTCAAATGTTCGTAAAACTGCGTCATTGTAAAATGTACCACCTTGAACAACAATATTATCTCCTAAGGTTTTCATATCTCTAATTTTCATAACTTTTTGTATAGCATTTTTTATTACAGAATATGAAAGTCCGGCAGATATGTCACCAACTGTATAACCTTCCTTTTGTGCTTGTTTTATTTTCGAATTCATAAAAACTGTACATCTTGAACCTAAATCAACTGGGTTTCTAGATTCGATAGCTGAGTTAACAAATTCAGAAATTGATAAATTCAAGCTCTTAGCAAAAGTTTCGATAAAAGAACCACAACCAGATGAACAAGCTTCATTAAGCATAATATTATCAATAGTACCATTTTTTATTTTAATATATTTCATATCTTGTCCACCGATATCAACAATACTTGTAACATTAGGCATAAATTCTTTCGCTGCTGTGTAATGCGCAATTGTTTCTATTTCATTTAAATCAATATTAAGTGCAGTTTGTATTAATTTTTCACCATAACCTGTAACACCACTATATCTAATATTAGCAGTTGCTGGAATTTTCGAATATAAATCTTTAAGCATTTTGATAACACTATTTAGTGGATTTCCTTCATTGCTACCATATAGAGAATAAAGTAAACTACCGTTTTTATCAATTAATACTAATTTTGTCGTAGTAGAACCTGCATCTATACCAATATAACAATCACCTCTGTAAGATGATAAATCTTCTTTTTTTACAGTATCTTTACTGTGTCTTACCTTAAAATCTTCGTAATCAGCATTAATAGAAAATAAAGGTGATAGTGGTGTAGAAGTTCTATCATGTGAATTTTTTAAAACCTCAATTTTACTGCTTAATTTTTGTGGACTAATTTCTTGTGAAACTAGGGAATCAAGGGCTGCACCTTTTGCAACAAATAAATGAGCTTCATCAGGAATTATAATTTCCTCATTTTTTAAATTTAAAGTTTCAATAAATCTGTTACGTAGTTCTGATAAATAATTTAAAGGTCCACCTAAAAAAGCAACATTACCTTTTATAGGACGCCCACAGGCTAAACCACTTATTGTTTGATTTACAACGGCTTGAAAAATGGATACGGCAATATCTTCTTTTGCGGCACCTTCATTTAAAAGAGGTTGAATATCTGTTTTAGCAAAAACTCCACATCTAGAAGCGATAGGATAAATAGTTTTATAATTTTTTGCTAATTCATTTAAACCAGCAGCATCTGTATCTAGTAAAGAAGCCATTTGATCTATAAAAGCACCAGTTCCTCCAGCACATGTACCATTCATACGTTGTTCAATAAATTTATCAAAATAAATTATTTTAGCATCTTCTCCACCAAGTTCAATAACTACATCAGTTTGTGGAATATATTTTTCTACAGAGCGTTTGCAAGAAACGACTTCTTGAATAAATGGCAAATCTAGAAAGCTAGCTGCAGACATGGCTCCTGAACCTGTTAAAGCAATTGTATAATTGCAATCAGGATATTTATCTATTAAATTTTCCAATACAGAACAAATTGTATTCTTTGTATCTGAATAATGACGTTGATAATCTTGAAAAATTACATTTAAATTTGAGTCTAAAACTACTATTTTTACAGTTGTTGAACCTACATCAACACCAACATGCAATATTTTGTTCATTAGTAAATCTCCTTTCAAAAAATATGTATAATTCAAATCTTATTGTATATTGAAAAGCGAATTTTGTCAAACTATTGTATAAGAAAAATAAATAGAAAATACTGGTAAATAGGTTCTAAAATTAGCATGTCTATAATAAGATAAAATAAAATTAAAAGAAAGGAAATTAATATTTAAAAATCAAAAAAATAAAAAACAAATAAAAAATAAAATAAAAAACAAATAAAAAATAAATTAAAAAATAAATAAAAAATAAATTAAAAAATAAAATAAAAAGTAAAATAAAAAATAAATTAAAAAATAAATAGAAAAAATTTAAATATTAATAAGGGTAAAAAAATGAATGCTAAGAAAATTTATATTGTAGTTGTATGTATTTTAATAATAATACTAGGAATAGTAATATGGTCTTTTTTTAACGGGGAAAAAGAAGTTATAAATAATATTCAAGAAATTGTGCCTGAAAAAGAGATTTCAGATGAGCAATTGCGAAATACAATAATTTCATTATATTTTATAAACTCTGATACTGGAGAAATAGAAGTTGAAAATAGAATGATAGATGCAAAAAAATTATTAAATAATCCGTATAATGAATTATTAAATTTATGGATATTAGGACCTAATAATGAAAAATTAAAAACAAATTGTTCAAAGGAAATAAAAATAAATAATATAGAAGTTATAGAAAACTGTGCAACTATAGATCTATCAAAGAATTTTATTGATGAATATAAAGGGGAGAAAAATAGTGAGTTTAAAGTTATAAATTGTATAGTTAACACTTTAACAGAGTTGACAGAGATAGACTCAATAAAAATATTAATAGATGGTCAAGAAAATCAATATCTAGGAAATGCTAATTTATCCGAAAAATATTGTAGAATTAATAATTAAATGCACAATAGGGCACAAGCCTCTATTGTGCATTTTGTATAATGAGGGACAAATAGATATTTATTTCATAATTTTATATAATTGTATATATTTACTAATTTTTTTGAAATCCCTAAGAAAATTTTCTACTTCAGATAGAGACTTTATGGTATTTTTTCTTTTTTGATTAAAATCAAATTTTTTCTTCTTACCTTTTTCATTGGAAACTTCACGTTTATTATTATCTTGGGAATTAAATAAATATTTATTTAAATTATTTTCCATATAAAGTAGACCTCCATTATTTTAACAGTATTAATAAAAAGTGTACCTAATATAGGTAATAATTGATTATTTTTATCAATAGTATTTAAAATAATTAAAATTTATTATATAATATTAAATAATTATAAAAATGTTACTAAGGGGAAGTGATAGATATTTTAAAACCAAATGAGAGATTAGATGATTTGCAAATAAATAATTTAAAAATAATACAAGATAAAGAAGGGTTTTGTTTTGGCATAGATAGTATTATATTATCAGAATTTGCAAAAGATATTAAAGAAAATAATACTGTAATTGATTTAGGAACTGGAACTGGAATAATAGGATTTTTATTAATTGCTAAAAATAATTTGAAAAATGTAACAGGAATAGAAATTCAACCAGAGGTTGCGGAAATGGCGCAAAGGAGTATAAAATTAAATAAATTAGAAAATATTTTTAATATTATTAATTGTAATATTAAAAATATTTTATCAAAAATAGAAAAAGAATCATTTGATGTGGTCGTAACAAATCCACCTTATAAAAAAATAAATACAGGAGGAAAAAATGACAATCAAAAAAAATTAATTTCAAGACATGAAGTTTTGGCAGATATTTTTGATTTTATAGAAGCATCAAAATTAGTATTAAAGGATAAAGGAACTTTATATATGGTACACAGACCTGAAAGATTATGTGATATTATATATGGCTTGAGAAAAAATAAATTAGAACCTAAAAGAATTCGTTTTGTATATTCAAAACGAGATAGTAAACAAGCAAAATTAGTTTTAATTCAAGCTGTAAAAAACGCAGGTGAATTTTTGAAAATAGATAATCCATTATATATTTATGAAGATAATGGGGAATATTGTAAAGAAATTTTAGAAATATATAAAAAAAATAATAATAAATAAAAATAATAAAAAAATAATAAAAAAATAATAAAAAAATCAAGAATAGATATATTAGACTTTATGAAAGGGGTAATATAATGATGGATAAAGGTAAATTATACATAGTTGCAACTCCAATTGGAAATTTAGAAGATATTACATATAGAGCAATAAAAGTTCTTAAAAATGTTGATATTATAGCAGCAGAAGATACAAGACATAGTTTAAAATTATTAAATCACCTAGAAATTTCAAAACCATTAATAAGTTATCATAGACATAATGAAGATAATAAAACAGATGTATTAATAAATAAATTACTGAGCGGAGAAAATATTGCAGTGATAACAGATGCAGGTACACCAGCTATTTCTGATCCTGGTGAAGAGGTAGTGAAACAAGCTATAGCAAATGATATAGAAATAATACCAATTCCTGGTGCATGTGCATTAATTAATGCTTTAATTTGTTCTGGGATGAGTACAAAAGAATTTAGTTTTTATGGTTTTTTACCATTAAATAAAAAATTAAGAAAAAATAAATTTGATGAAATTAAAAAGGATAAAAAAACAATTATAATATACGAAGCGCCTCATAAAATAAATCAAACTTTAAATGATATTTTAAATGAAATTGGTGACGTAAATATAGTAATAGCTAGGGAAATTACTAAAATACACGAAGAGTTTATTAGAGGCAAAGTAAGTGATATATGCAGAAATTATACAGATTTAAAAGGTGAGATGATCATAATAATAGAAGGAAATAATAATAAGGACTCTGAAGAAGAAATTAAAATATTATTAAATAATATGGATTTAGAGCAACATTATGAATATTATAAAAAACAAGGATTAAATAAAAAGGATATAATAAAAAAAATTGCAAAAGATAAAAATGTAAATAAAAATGAAATTTATATGAAACTTATAGAAATTGATTAAAAAAATAAAAAATAAAAAATAGAAATTAATCTATTTTTTATTTTTTTCCTTTTCTGATAAATTATTAAGTTTTTTTAAACAGCTAGTACATATCTGTTTACCTTTATATTCATTTAAATTCTTTGTATTTCCACAAAAAATACAATTACTTTCATATTTCTTTAAGATAATGTTTGTACCATCCACATATATTTCTATTGGATCTTTTTCAGAAATATTAAATTTATTTCTTAATTCAATAGGAATAACAACTCGTCCTAATTCATCAAGTCTTCTAATAATGCCTGTTGATTTCATTTTATTACCTCCGAGTTTTTAAATCTATTACATTGTAGCATAATTAGTAAAAAAAAACAATATTAAATTTGATTTATTAAAAAAATGCAATAAAAATAAATTAAATTACAAGATAAATATAAAAATATTTTCCCCAAAACTATAGAAAATATGCAAGTTCTAAAAAATGAAGAAATGAATATCATAGTAATACAAATACTAAAAAAGCAAAAAAATAAAAAATAAATAATAAATAATAAATAATAAAAATAAATAATAAAAATAAATAATAAATAATAAAAATAAATAATAAATAATAAAATAAATAATAAATAATAAA
>UMJX01020879.1_pt1 | contig 26842 bp, 9 predicted proteins | sample 1966131 | NCBI WGS metagenome assembly UMJX01 (sample SAMEA4836162, study PRJEB28245) | human gut metagenome | biome: gut microbiome; material: fecal sample | place: Denmark | collected 2008 | reverse complement strand
ATTAAAAAATTCAAAAATTAAAAAATTCAAAAATTTAAAAAATCAAAAAAATTTAAAAATATTATAATTATTTAAAATAATTTCAAAAATTTTAAAATTATTTCAAATTTTTTGAATAATATCTACCATAAATATTATTTTTATCAATTAAACTATTATATACAGAGGTATCAATATTATCATAAATAAAATTATTATAATAAGGTTCATTTTCCTCTTCAACATAAAAATTATAATCTTTAAAATAAGGAATTAAATGCAATTTTTGTGGTGGTAATATACAACTACCATCAGATAAAAAAGCTAGGCAATTAAAGGTTTCAAGATTTTGTGTGAAATAATTACTATCAAAAATAAAATCGTGTTGTATAACTGAATTTATGCTTTCGGTTATACTTGAATTTTTGGAATTAAGAGAGTTGGTAAAATAGTTATAAACAGTTTCTTTAGCATTTTCTGAAATTGTTTTAGAAAATTTTTCTTTATCTTCTTTCCCTATTTGCTTTTGAGCTTCTTCAATTGTAAAGGAATCATCTGTGCGTAGCCAAATTTTATTTATTAGATTTTGGAGGATAACTTTAACACTGGATTCATTATTAATTGTTTTTAACAATGATGTATAACTTTGTGTTGCAACAATATTAATACATTTCGCTTCTCTACTTTGTGCAAAAAAATCTGCATCTGTTTGTGTAACATATTCATGGTATTCATCTGAAATAAACGCAATTGTTCTTGAATATTTTGATGTTGCCAAATTTGACAATACTTCTGTTTGAAAATCTAATTTTAAATATGCAGCTATGATTTTTGACAAATTTTTATATTCTGAAATATTCATATTTAAAACAACTATTTTTCCTTTTTCTAAAATGTCTGATAATCCATAAAAATTTTCTTCTTCTTTTGTTGGATTAAAAGTATGTAAAACATCATAATCAGAAATAAAACAGTTAGTAATTCTGGTGATTTCAGATTTTAATATTGACATTGTTCTAGTATCTAATTTTAAAAATTCATTTTCAAAAAAAGTTATAGAGGTTAAAAGATTGTAGCAATTTTGCTCAGAAAATTCATTTTTTAAAAATTTATTTTTTAGAATTTGAACTTTTTCACTATAATAATTTTGATCGGTTATTAGTTTATGTATTTCACTAAAATTAACATAGCCTTCATTATATAATCTGCAAAGTTTAATACTATGTTCTAATATTTGTTCTGCTTTATCTAACCAATATGATTCTGAATTATTTTCTGAAAAAAGTAATAATATAGTTTTTAATCTGTTAGCTAAAATAGAAGCTTTTAAATTTGGTTTATTTAAAGGATTATATTTATATTTTCCACCTAATTCGATAACGATTAAATCTTCAGTTCGATTAAATTTATTACAAAACTGTTCAACTTGGGCATGATAATTTCCTTTAACATCAAGAATTAACATTCCAATTTTTTCTGAATAATTATTGTTTTTGTAATAAATTAATTGTTTAGTAAATGGATACATTGCACTACTGGTTTTACCAGAACCAATTGTTCCTGTTACTAAAATATTTTGATAAAGACCTTTTTCTGGAATAAAAACACTATTATTTTCAGAATTTAAACCAATTAATAATTGTAAATTGTTTTTATTTATAATATTTTTTTCTAAATTGTTATTTTTTTTGTCATAAAATAATGTTAATAAAGAATTATTAATATTGGAAAATTTATTGATTAATTTATCATTTAAATTATATTTAGCATTATTACTAAAATTATTGTGTATATTAGTATTTGCACAATTATTAAAGCGATTATTAAAAGTGTTATTTGAATTTTTTAAAGGTTTAGTTTTGAAAATTCTTGAATATAGAGAGTTTGAAATAATATTTAATGTTATAAAATTTGAAATTACAAAAATAATTTTAATCCAAGCCCAAAGTAGTGGTTGTTTTTCACATATATTATAGGGAAACAGACCGTAACTGATATAAATAGAGTCTGAAGTGTAGATTGGATAAAAAATAAAAAATCCTATCAAAAAAAATATTAATAAAAATATAAAATTAAATAAAAGTCTTTTTTTCATAGAGCTCCTTTTTATTAAAAAATAATTAGTTTATTTAAGTGATTTTTTTATATCAAAAAACAAGTAATTAATTAAAATTTTTTTAATTTCAATTTTGAACCTTGTTGATTGTGAAATATTTTTATATCAATAAATGTATAAATTGAATAAAAAATTATAAATAAATTAATAATAAGAATAATAAAAAATAAATCTAAAATTTTTATGATAAACCTCCTTTTGAATAAAAATAAAAATAAAATTAAAAATAAAAATAAAAATAAAATAAAAATAAATCAAAAACAAAATCAAAATAAAATTAGAAATAAATAAAATTGATAATTAAAGTTAAATTAAAATGGAATTAAAACATAAACCAAATATAAAAAACAAACAGGACAAGATAAAATAAATATAATAAATAAAAAAATAGGGGTGATATGTACTTTTTATAAATTTTTTGGTATAATATGAATTGAGGTGAAAAAAATGGAAATAACAAAAAATACAAAAATAGGTGAATTATTAGAAGTTGCACCAGATAAAGCAGAAATTTTATTAGCTGCAGGAATGCATTGTTTAGGATGTCCTGCTTCACAAGCAGAAACATTAGAAGAAGCATGTGCAGTTCATGGAATAGATGTGGACAAACTAGTTGAAGAATTAAATGCATAGTGAATTAAATAGTAAAAAATAATAAAAATAGCTTGCGAGTATTGTATAGTAATTTTATACAAATTGCAAGCTTTTTTCATCGTCAAAATTCGACAGATGTTATAAGATATTATAGTTTAGTTTTTTAAATATATTTTCTGTAATTTTAATTTTTTTTAATAATTTGTGCGGTTTTATTTATTAAAAATATTTTTTATAAATTTTCCAGATCCAGTTAAATAATTATTAAAATCTAAATTTGAGTCAATAATAGAAATACTTTCTTCAGAATTAGTATTATTAGCATTATCAGTAGTATTAGTATTTTCCAGAGAACTAAAATTAATGTTTTCCTGCAAATTTGAATTAGTGTTATCTTTTATATTACTAGTAAATTCATTATTTTTAACTTCATATTCTGGCAATAAAATAGCAGAACTTTCATCTTTATTAGAAAAAGACCAATATATCCAACTAATATTTTTAGAATTCAAGTAGTTAATCCATTCAGAAAATTTATCAAAATATACTTCACCATCACCACTAGCATCTGTTAAACCACATTCAGAAACGAAAATAGGAATGTTTTTTTCAATACAATAATCTATTTGTTCACGTAATTCTGATCCATGTGTGCCAGAATAAAAATGGCATGAATATGCAATATTTTTAAAATTTATTGGATTGTCAGCAGCTTTCTTTAATTTTTTACACCAATCTGGAGTACCAACTATTATTAAAGATTTTTCAGAGTTATTTCGTATAATTGGTATTATTTCTTCTGCATATGGTTTAATGTGCCTTTCCCAAGTTACCTCGTTTCCGTTAGGTTCATTACATATTTCATAAATTACATTTGGAGTATTAGAATATTTTTTGGAAACTTCATCAAAAAATACTTTTGCTTCTTGTTTATGTAGTTGAGGATTATTGTCATTTAAAATATGCCAATCTACTACTACATACATATCAAGGCTTGTTGCCATATCAATAATTTTATAAACTTTTTCTCTATTTTCATTAGGATTATAAATATATCCACTTCCATGAGAATCTGTGTACATAGCAATTCTAAAAACATTTATGCCCCAAGTTTTTTTCAGATTTTCTAAATTTTCGAAAGTAATAACATCAGAAAACCATTCAATTCCATGGCTACTCAATCCTTTTAATTGAATTTTTTCATTTTTTTCGTTTTCTAAATTTGCGCCATTAGTATGAATCCATCCATTATAAGAAACAGTAGTTTTATCAATATTAAGTTGCTTGTTTGTAGTATTAGAACTTATAGGAGAATAAGTTTTATAAACAAATATACATGTAATTAAAAAAGCAATTATAATAAAAAATATAATAACAGTTTTTTTCATTAAAAAATTGCACCCTCTTTCTTTTATTTTATTTTTATTTTTGTTTTATTTTATTTTTATTTTTGTTTTATATTTATCTTTATTTTACTTTATTTTTTTATTTATTTTGTTTCTTTTTTATCGTATTCGTATTTTTTGAAAGTTTATTTCTATTGAAGAAGATACCTAAAACAGAAAGTTTTTTATATACGCTAATTTTATTAGGAATAAAATTAGCAGAAGCCGTACATTTTACTCTACTATCAAAAATAACAGAAATTGTTAAATAAAAAATATTAGAAATTATCCATAATAAAGATAAAATATATACTGTAATTCCACTTGTTTTAATTCTAAATAAACACATAATTAAACCTAAAATATTTAAGATTAATAAAACCAAATGACTTATTAATAATTGTTTATTAGTTTTACTCATTTTTAAATTTTGAGAAGATTTTGGTGTAACTTCAAATTTAGTATTTCCAAAACCAAAAAATTCTTTTAAAACTTCTTTGCAAAGTACAGGTGTCAATATAGTTTCATAAATTTTATTCCAAGTAGATGAACGTTTATTACCTTCAAAAATATCTAATGTAAATCTTTTTAAAATATAAGTAGGTAACCATATTGATATAAAAGTAGTTAAATTACAATCTACAATAATAACTCCGAAAATACTGAAAAGTAAAGGAGTTAACAGATATACCATTCGTCTAACACCAAAAAACCAATAAGAAATACAAGATAAATATTCTATTTTTTGTTTAAAAGATAAACCTTTATTTTTTAATATATTATATTTTTTTAAAATTTGAACACAACCTCTTGCCCAACGTGAACGTTGTTTTACGAAACCAGATAAATCATTTACTGCTGTTCCGTATGCTTCTACGTTATTAAGAGCCAAACACTTATATCCTTTAGATTCGATCATCATACCAGTTGCAATATCTTCAGAAATTGTTCCGATTGCAAATCCATTACAAGAATTTAAAGCTTTTCTTGAAAATAAAGCATTTGTACCACAGTAAATTGCTGAATTTGTAGCATTTTTTGCTATTTGAATTGAGTGGTAAAAATAGTCTTGTTCAAAAGGAATTTTATTTTCTAATTTAAAACGTAATTGGAAAATATCTGGGTTGTTAAAACTTTGTGGCAATTGAACAAAACCTATTTCATCTGTGCCAGTAAAAAAGAATGGGAGAGTAGTAAGTAAAAAATTTGGAGTTGGTGCCATATCTGCGTCAAATGTTGCAACAAAAGGTGAAGTAATGTGATTTAATGCATGATTGTAATTTCCTGCTTTTGCATTTTTATTAGTAATTCTTGATAAATAATTAACACCTAAATTTTCTGCTAATTTCTTAATATTTGCTCTATTACCATCATCACATATATAAATATGAATTTTTGATTTATCAGGGTAACTCATATTTTTGCATGCAGTAATAGTATTTTTTAATAATGATTCATGTTCATTAATAGTAGCAATTAAAACATCTATATCAGGATATTGAGTTATATTAGATAAGTCAGGAATTTTAGGAGATGTTTTTTTCACACATAAAATATTCAAATAATATGCAAAAAAATCTAGAGATTCCCATATTTCAATAAAAAGTACTAATATTGATGATATTAAAGCAATTATTCCTAGAGTTGTAGGAATTGTAAAAAATATTCTATAGATTATATAAGTAAATGTTAAAAGTATAGTTAGTGTGTAAAATATAAATTTAAATAAGTTCTTTTGTTTCATTTTTTTCTCGTATAATCAATCATATAGAAATATTAATCTATATAATTGGTTAATTCCTTTCTTTTAAAATTTCTTGTATTAATTTTATAAAATAATTATATAATAAGAAAATTAGTTGTGCAATAGCGATTAAAAAAACTAGTAAGTCATAAATAGAAAAAAGATTATGCAATAGAATAAAAAAATACTATAAAAAAATATACTAATATACCAAAAAAAGTTTCTTAATAAATTAAAAAAATATTGCAAATTTAGATAAAACAGCAGTATTACAAAAATGTAATATAAAAGTAATATTTGTAATATTTTGTCAAAAGCAACTATTTCCGTAAATTAATAGTTATCAAACCTAAATATACAGCCCAAAACGGGGCTTGAATAAAAAAATTTTCTTCTATAATATAAAAATAAATAAAATATTATGGAGGTATATAAAGTGAAAGAAAAAAATTCATTATTAAAAATATTTGCAGTTATTATAATAATCATTAGTATAAGCACTAGTTTTATTGGGATAAGTAATACACAGTATTATATTGATGGAGTAAAGCAGGCTTTAAAAACAAGCAGTCCTAATGTAACAAACGAACAAATGAGTATAACAATTAAATATATAGATACACAAGGAAATGCATTATTACCAGAAGAAATAATAAAAGGGAAAATAGGTGAATGGTATAAAACAGATAGAATAGATATTCCTTGTTATAGAGCTTATGGCGACGAACCTATAAATAAAAACGGATATTTTCAAGAAGATAGCAAGGATATAATTTATGTGTATAAACCAAGTAATGAAAGCTATTCAATAGAACAACAAAATAATAATGTAACAATAGTATATGGAGATATGAAAATTCCAGATGTATATGAGCTTACAGTAGAAAGTACTAATTTATACAATGAAAAAATTAATAATATAAAATATGAATTACAAAACGAAGAACAATCAAGTTTGTCAAGTGGTGTTACAGAAAATGGTGATTTATATTTAGGAACATTAACTGTAAGAGAAGAAGGAAAGAAAAAATATATAATAAAACAAATAGATGTACCTAATGAATATAAAAAAATAATAGATAATGATATATCTTTTACATTAGATCAAACATGGGATAAAGCATCAAAAAAATTTATAGTAAATATAGAATATGACACAAAATTAAGTGGATTAAAAATAGATGTAGAAAATAAAAAAATAAAAGTAAAAATACAATACAAAGATGCAAAATATGATGTAAGTATAAAACAATTTGTATCTGAAGTAGATGGAATAAAAAAAGTTAATAATGAGATAAAAACAAGTTTAGATAAAAACGGAAAAATTATATACACTAAAAATGAAAATATGGAAAAAGTAGAAAATAATCAAGAATTAATTTTTACAATAAGAATTTATAATGAATCTGAAAATGCTGCAACAATAAAAGATATATTCAATGAAATTCCACAAGGATTAGAATATATAAATAATGAATTAAATAATCAAAATGGCTGGAAATTATATAAAATAAATTCATCAGGAGATTTAGAGGAAACTACAAATATAAGTGAAGCAGAATATATAAAAACAAGTATTTTAAATAATACAGAATTAAAAGGATTTAACAAACAAACAATGCTATCACCAGAATATAAGGAACTAAAAATAGCGTTAAAAGTAAAAGAAAATAAATTAAATAATGGAAGAATAGCAACAAATAAAGTAAAATTACAAGATGATTCATGTGATGCTAACAAAGAAAATAACACAGATGAGTGTAGTGTATATGTAAAAAAATTTGATTTAAATATAGAAAAAAATATTATAAATGTAACAGTAGAAAATAATGAAGGACAAAAAATAATAAATAAAAAATCAAATGAAGAAATATTAAAAATAGATATACCCAAAAAAGAAATAGAAAATACAAAATTAAAAATAAAATATGAAATAAAAGTAACAAATATTGGTGAAATAAATGGATATGCAACAGAAATAACAGATTATTTACCAGAAGGATTTGAAGCAATATCAACACAAACAACACAATGGGTGGTAAATGGAAATGAAGCAAAAACAAATTCATTAAATAAAAATTTATTACAACCAGGAGAAAGCAAATCAATATTTATAGAATGTACATATAAAGTTAATAAAGAAAATATAGGTTCAAAAATAAATAGCGTAAAAATAACAGAATATGAAAATGATTCAGATTCTAAAGACATAACAGAAGATAATGAAGACAAAGAAGAAATTATAATTACAATAAAAACAGGATTTACAGCAATATGTTTTACAACAATTATAGTGGCTCTTTTAATTAGTATTACAGTGATAATAATATTAAAAAGAAAAAATAAATAAAAGGAGGAGTATCTAATGAAAAAAGGCATATATGTATTTATTAGTATAATATCAATATTAATATTAATAAATATATTTTCTCCAAAAGAATCATATGGATACACAGAATACACATATGTTATAGATGGAATAGAGTGGCATTATTGTTTAAATGAGTCAAATGAGGCAATAAATGTATATGCAAAATTTAATTCAACAAATGCAAACATTGAAACAGTAACAATACCATCAAAAATAGGACAATACTCAGTTGTTTCAATAGGAAAATACCCATATTATGAATACAATATTTTTGGAAACACAAGAGATGAACAAATAAAAAAAGTTATTATACCAAATTCAGTAAAAGAAATAAAAAGATATTGTTTTATAAACTGCATGGCACTAGAAACAGTTGAAATGCCAGATTCTATAGAAACAATAGGAAGTAAAGCTTTCTATCACTGTGAGAAATTAAAGAGTGCAGAATTTAAATTACCACAAAATTTAATAAACATAGAGGATTATGCATTTCATAGTTGTTATAATTTAGATATAAAAGACATAGAATTTCCAGCAAATTTAAAAAATATAGGAAATTATGCTTTCTACAATTGTAAAAGTCTAACAGGAAACTTAAATCTACCAAATACATTACAAACAATAGGAAGAAAAGCATTTGCAAACTGCTCAGAATTAAATGGAACAATAACAATAGGTTCAGGAATAACAAATATACCAGAAAAAGCATTCCAAAATTGTTCTAAATTAACAGGAAATTTAACAATACCAAACACAGTTACAGAAATAGGAGAATGGGCTTTTAGCGGATGTGAAGGATTAAATGGAGAATTAAATTATAATTCAACATGTGCAAATATAAAAGATTTTACATTTTCAAATTGCAATTTTAGTAAAATCAAATTACCATCAACAGTTACACAAATAGGAATATTAGCATTTAATAATGCAAAAGAAATTTGGATAGATAACACAGAAGGAAATGTAATATTTGCAAGTACATGGGGTGGAATAGGTGGAATTCCATATGTACACTATAAAGACTGCAAACACACAATAACAATATTGGCTCCAGAAGGAGTAAAAGTAATAGATACTATAACAAACACAGAAATAACAACAGGAGAATATAGTTGCTCACAAGCATTAAATTTGATAGTAAAACCAGAAGATATAAGCAAATATGCATATTTAAATATGTTAGTAAAAACAGATGGTAAATATACAAATTCACCAAAAGAAGAAGAAAAAGTTGATTTACTAGATAATCCAACATATACACAAAACATACAATCATTAACAAGAAATAAACAGATAATAATAACAGGACAAGATATAAAATTAGTGGATTTAAAATTAATTCAAAGAGAATATATATCTGAAATAAATGGAACAGAGCCAACAAATAAAAGAGAACCAATAATAACAAATACAGAAAATAAATTAGAATATAAACATACAAAATATCCAGTAGAAGTTCAAAATGGAGATACAATTACATATAAAATAAGAGTCTATAATGAAGGAGAAAACGAAGGATATGCAAAGGAAATAGTTCAATATATAGGGCAAGGATTAGAGTTTGATGCAAATAATGCAAACAATATAAAATATAAATGGACAGTTTCAGAAGATGGAAGAAAAATAACAACAACATATTTAGAAAATACAGCAATACCAGTATATACAAACAATGGAAATCCAAGTTATGAAGAAATTGAATTTACATGTAAAGTAACAGCAGAAAAACAATTAGAAGAAGATATAAGATTGGTTGTGGCAGGTGAAATAACAAAAGGAACAAGTGGAGAAAAAGAATTAAAAAAAGGAAATTTATCAATACCAGAACTATCAACCTATAAAGAAGAAGAGGCATACAATTCAAACTCAACACAATATGTAAGAGGAACAGAGGAAGATGACGATTTTGAAAATGTGGTTATAAAAAGAGAAATACCAATAGACTACACTATCAGAATAGAAAAAATAGATTCAGAAACAGAAGATATGCTAAATGGAGCAAAATTCGATTTATTAAATGAAAATAAAGAAGTAATAAAAACAGGAATAACAAAAAATGGTGGAATATTAGACTTTGGATTAATGAAAACACATGGAACACAAGATGATATATATTACATAAAAGAAACAGAAACACCAGAAGGATATAGAAAAATAATACAAGATGAAGTAAAAGTAGTAATACATAAAAAAATAACAGACCCAATAACAGAACAATATGAAATATCAATAGAATGTGATTTATTAGAAACAAAAGTAATAGTAGAAACACAAGATACAGTAATACCAATATATACAGAAGAACAATTATCAAAAATAGGAACAAATAGAAGTGTAACAATAAATGGAAAAACATATACATTTGGAAAATATGAAGATTATGAATTGAAAAATGATATAGAAATAACATCAGAAAACTGGAAACCAATAAAAGAATTTGGAGGAGTATTTGATGGAGCAGGTTATACAATATCAAATTTGAAAATAACACAAGATGGAGATAGTGACAATACAAGATTTGGACTTTTCGCAGAAGTATCAGGAACAATTAAAGACTTAAACGTATCAAATATAAGCATAAATATCACAAATGTAGAAAAAGAAATAAATGAAAAAATAAGTGATGCAAGATTAGAATTAGCAAATGCAACAACAACTACAGAAAAAACAAGATTACAAGAAAAAATAAAAGAATTACAAGAAAAATTAGAAAATAAATATAATGTTGGCGGAATAGTTGCTTATATGGCACAAGGAACACTACAAAACTGTACAGTTTCAGGAACGATAAATTCAGATACAAATAATGTAGGTGGATTAATAGGATATGGAGCAGATGGAAAATTATTAATAATAAATGGATGTACAAACAACACTAACATAACAGCAACAGGATCAAAAATAGGTGGATTAATAGGTGTTGGCTTTGGAGCACTAAGTATAGTAGATTCAACTAATAATGGAACTATAATTGCAGGAAAATTTAATGCAGGTGGTTTAGTAGGGTATAGTGAAGCATCTAATTATTCAGTAAATAATGTAGTAGTAAAACTAGATAAAACAACAAATATTGTAAGCTTAACAATAGAAAATAAAAGACATATAGGAGAATATACATTAAGTTTAAAAAATATTGATATAGATACATATGAATTATTAGATGGCGCAAGATTTAAAGTATTAGATAAAAATAAACAAGTAATAACAGGATATGAAGATATAGAAGTAAAAAATGGAGCACTACAAATAGCAACATATGATATAGAAGAGCTTGGAACAGATACATATTATGTTGTACAAACAAAAACACCAGACGGATATGTAGATGTTACAGAATATGTAAAAGTAACAGTAAGCAAAGTATGGAATGGTAAAGAAGAAAAATATGAAGTGGCAGTAAATATAACAGTAATAAATAAAGATGATTATGAAGATGAAGAAAATATAGATGATAGTCATTCAGATAGTAGAACAGATAAAAAATATGTAATAAAAGAAGCAGAAAATGTAGAATGGAAAGTAAATAAAATATATGTAAAAAATTGTACAAATAATGGAGCAGTAAAATCAGGATTAGATAATACAGCTGGAATAATAGGATGTACAAAATGTATAGCAGAATTAGAAAATTGTACAAATACAGGAGAAATAACACCAAATTATAACACAACAAATTATTCTGGACATGCTTCGGGAATGATAGCACAAGCGCAAAAACAAGATGATAGTACAGAAATAAGATTAACAGGATGTATAAATGAAGGAATAATTACATCACAAACTAGAGTATCAGATGCAGCCGGACTAGTTTCATATACAGTAGTACCTGTAATAGTTAACAATTGTAAGAACACAGCAAATATAGGTTCAGAAAATTTAAATGTGCAAACAATAGCGGGATTTATAGCAACAGCAGATGCAGATATAACAATCAAAAACAGTATAAATACAGGAAACATTACAGCAAATAATTCAATTGAATCAGCAGGATTCTTGGCAAAAGAAATTAATACAAATTCAACAATAGAAATAGAAAATTGTGAAAATAGTGGAAATGTAACTGGTGGAGGCAAAGTATCAGCATTTATAGGAATAGGAATAAATAAAAAGACAATAATAAATAATTCTAAAATAATTGGAACACAAGAAAACCCAGTAATATTTAGTTCAACAGGATATACAGGTGAATTAGGTGGATATATATGTCTTACAACATCAGATTTAAACATAAATAATTGTAAATCAGAAAATATAGAAATAAATGTAAAAAATTCTGGATATGCAAGTATAATGGTAGGAGAAGTAGCATCATTAGGATATACAATTGGAAATGATAAAATAGGAATAATAAAAAATTGTACAGCAAACAACATAGAAATACAAAGAGAGCAAACTAGCTCACCAATTGAATTTGGTGGAATTATATGTAAAATAATAGCAGGGCAAATAAAAGATTTGAAAATTGAAAATTGTGAAATTAATAATATGAAATTTAATGAAAATATGTCAGAATCAACAATAGGAGGAATGTTAGGATTAACATATGCTGTAGACAATATTAATTTAGTAAATAATAAAATTACAAATAGTATATTATTATCAAATAATACTTCAGATAGTACAAGAATGGGTGGAATTGCAAGTACAATTTTAAATTGTGGAGAAACTTTAAATATTGAAAATTGTAATATTGAAAACACACAATTAAAATCTGATAGAGGAAATTATATTGGAGGAATTTTAGGTAGACTAGATAATTCATACAATGCAAAAATAAATATTATAAGATGTAATGTAAATAAAACAGAAATTTACAGTGGAAACGATTCTAATAAAATAGGAGGAATTGTTGGAGGAATACTTTCAGGAGAATATGCAAATATCATTAAATGTAATTATAATGAATCAACAATAATAAGTGATGATAAAAATACATCAAAGGTCGCTATAGGTGGTATAGTAGGGTTTACAGATGTTGCAGCAAATTTTGAAGATTGTACTATAATCAATAGTGATATAAAGGCAAAGGCAGGATATATTGGAGGAATATTATCACAAAATGTTAAATATTCTTATGGAAATGCAACTGAACTAAAATTAGAAAATTGCAAAGTGATAAATACTTCTATGAAAAGAGAAAAAGTAGAGAATTCATATGCAGAGCCAGGAAATATGGGAGGTTTAGTATCAACTATTGTATCATTACCAACAACAATTAAAAATTGTATAGTTACATCTGAAAATAGAACAAAAGAAATATCAGGAAACCAAAATTTAGGTGGACTTATAGGATTTTGTAACAGCGAAATAAAAATAGAAAATACAGAATTTAGTAATATGATAATAAAATCATCAACAACCGATGGAAATCAAACAGGTGGAGCAATAGGAGTAAATGGAGGAAATGCTAATATAAAAGGTTTAAGAATAAACAACATAAAAATAGATTCACCTGGTGGAATTGGAGGAGTCTGGGGATGCCAAAATAGAGAAGCAACAATAGAGGATTCTGAGATTAATAACTTAGAAATAACACATAAAGCAACTACTGGATATATGCCATCATTAATTGGAGGTGTTGTAGGAGCAGCTAACAAATTAACTGTAAATAATACAACTGTAAAAAATGTAAAAATGGATGGAACAGACATAAATACTATGCATATGGCTGGAGTTGTGGCAGTAGGTTCTGAAAATGTAAATATTTTTAATTCAAATATTAGTAAAATTAATATGAAAAATAATTCCGCAAATAGTGGTGCTGTACCTATAACTAGCGGTGTTATATCAATAGCCCGAACCGAAGCAAAATTAGAAAATATAAATGTAAATGATATAGAAATCGAATCAAAAGGACATGCAGCAGGATTATCAGGAAGCGGAGATATTGTAACAAATGAAAATAATGGAAATATAGAAATAAGCAAAATAAGAATAAACATAAAAACAACCGAAGGAGCAGCACAAGGAGTTATGCCGCTTGCAAGTATGGCAGCAGGAACAACAAATGGAACAATAAAGAACATTAAAGCAACAGATGGAATAATTACAATTAACTCAAATTTAAATGTTTTAGCAGGTGGAATATTAGGAATAGGAAAAACAAGTATAGATAACTGTGAAGTAAATAAACTTGATATAACATCAAAAACAAGTAATGGAAATGCAGTTCAAATAGGTGGAATTGCAGGGGGATGTGACAAGGCTGTAAGTAATTCAAAAGCAAATGATATTTCAATAAATTCATCATCAGTAGAAAATGTTATAGCAGGTGGTATAGGTTATATTTCTGGTAATGCTGAAAATATACAAGTAACTAATTTAAAAATAATTGCAAATGGAAAAGACGATACTAAATCAGCTATAGGTGGAATATTAGGAATTCAAAGTGGAGAGATAACATTAAATTCATCAAGTATAGAAGATGGAACAATAAAAGCTTCAAAAGCAAAATGCGTAGGTGGAGCAGTTGGAGTTTGCAGTTCAGGAAATATTACAAATGTAGATACAAATTCAGTTACAATAATAAATGATACAGAAGGATCAACAACAGCAGGTATAATAGCTGCTACAGCAAATCCAAGTACAGAAATTCAAAACTGTAATTTAACATCATCAAGTATAACAAATGCAGGAAATAAATATACTGTAGATTCAACAACGGGAGTGAAAATATATCAGGGTGGAACAGCCGGAATTTTAGGTGTTGGAACAGGTTTAATTTCAGAATGTACAGTAAAAAATAGTAATATCGTTTCTAAAGAAGAAACATCATATGGTACAGGTGGAATAGTTGGACATGGTAACAATATTAAAAATCAAGCAACAGCTATTGATAATTGTAAAGTAATAAATACATGTATTGAAGGAAAAACAGCAGTAGGAGGAATTGCAGGAGCAGCAGTAGCAAATATTACTGATTGTTTAGTACAAGGTAATAAAGATGAAGAAAATAGTGCATTAATTATTGGAGAAGATAAAGTTGGTGGAATTTTAGGATTTGCAGGACAATTAACAACAGAACCTAACTTAGTAAGATTAGCAGCAAAATTAACAAAATGTGTGATACAAGATGTTAAGATTGTCGGTAAGACTTTGGTAAAAGAGGCAATTGGCGGAAGTTCTTATTATACTGAAGGAGAAACAACAGAGTATGATGCAAATGAAAGTTTTGTGAATAATAGGAGTGTTATTGAAGTAAAATAGCTTCTTTTGGAAGGTAAGATTGTAAATTTAGAAAGAATTAAATTATTGAAAAATTTGACTATTGTAAAATTGGCAAAGATTACAAAAATATAAATTAAGTGAACTCAAAATGTTAAGATTTTAACATTTTGAGTTCACTTCTTTTATAGTACACGAATCTTGTGAATAAAAGATTTTCCCTATATTTATAATATACGCGATTCATTTTAATTTTACGCTATTGACAAAGTTTAACATCTGTCCCAATTGGACATTTTTGCCTATTAATAGAATTCTCGATTGATTGATATACACAACTTCTATAAGCTATTTTTTATTTTTAAAATTTCTTCTTTATTTGTTCCAGTTATCTTCGAAATTAATTCGATATCTAAATTTTCTTCTAACATTTTTTTAATGATTTCTAGATTTTTTTGAGAAATTCCTTCAGCAATTCCTTCATCACGTCCCTCTTGTCTTGCATACTCCAAAGCTGAACGTTCATTTCTTTCGGCATCAATAAGTATCTCTGCAATTTCTCTTGCCTTTTCATCATCATTTAATGATTCCAACTTTGATTCTGCATCTTGAATATATTCATTATCCATATTCTTAATCTCCTCCAAATCATCATTAATAATAAATGTTAGCCATTGTTCAAGTGCATTAGATATATGTTTACACTTTCTTTTAAATTTAGGTAATTGTATGTAATGTAATTCTAATTTGTCAGTTAATATTTTATAATTATAATCACGACGCAGGCGCGTGATTTCATGAAATGGTGCGCCTTCTTCAAATAAATCATAATCTAAAATCCAAATACCTATTGTTTTTGGAATATTAGTATAATCCTGTTTAGCTTTTAAATCCTTAATACTTAATTTTTCAACATAATATAAACTTCTATCAACAGTATTATGATTATTTTCCATTTGCATTTCAATATTAACTTTAATATTATTATTTAATGTTGCCAAAATATCCATTCTACTGAACTTCTTTTTTATAGCAACTGCATCTAATTGAGATTGTTTAACAGAATCAATTTTAACAATTTCAATATCTGTTAAAATTGATTGCAGGAAGTTTTTTAATATTTCTCTACAATCACTATCTCCAAATACCCTACTAAACATGTAGTCATTTGTTGGCTTGTATTTATTATTTTTAGTTTTTTCTATAATTATCACCTCTATTTTAGCATATTTTATTGGAAATTTTCAAGAATTAATTTTAAGAATTTTTAAGAAAGCTTAAGAAATTATAGATGTTTTATATTAATTATAAAACTACCTAATTTTAAGAAATTATAACCTTAGTTTCGCATTAATTATAATACTACACGATTTTAAGAACCATAGCATTATGCAAAGCTTTTAAAATTTTTGAATTTAAATTTTTAATTAAAAACTTGATTAAAATCTTGATTGCAATATCAATCAATCTATAATATTAAATCACAAAATTGTTCAAACTGCAACAAAAATCGTACATCAAATTATTACAAAATTCTACAAATGTTATACCAATATAAGAAAAATATAATATCTGTCCCAAGTAGGACAAAAATGTCCAAAAAAAAACGTCCCCAAAAAACAAAAAAACGTCCCCAAAAAAAGACATGAAAATGTAAAAAAAGCTGTAAATATTATTTCCGTAAGCACATAGAAAAATGCCTGAAAATAGCAGATTGACATTATATATTAAATTGTTAAAATAAAAGTATAAATAAAAATATATTGTTAAGAAAAAATATAATAAAAGTATAAATAAAAAAACACAACACAATAAATAAAATTCAAAAAACTGGAGGTATACATATGAAAAAGCAAAAGGCTAAAATAATAGTAATGATAATTGCAGTAATAACAATTTTAGCAATAACAGTACTTGCATGGGCAAAATACACAAGTGTATTTGACGGAAACACACAAAAGCAAGTAGCTAAATGGAGCTTTAAGGTAAATGATTCAGAAGAAGGTGCAAAAACATTTAATCTAGTAAATACAATAGATTCTAATGACAGTGTTAAGGAAAACGAAGTGGCACCGGGAACTAGCGGACATTTTGATATAAAGCTAAATGGTGCAGGAAGTGAAGTTGCTATTAATTATATAATAAATGCGGATTTTGAGAACAATCCAGTAAATATGCATTTTTATCTAGATGAAAATCATACTGTAGAACTTCCAATAGAGGATGGAAAACTTGTAATAAACGATTTTATTCCATTGGCGGAAATAGACAATGAAAAAATCATAAGAATTTACTGGAATTGGCCTTCAGAAACAGGAAACACAGAAAAAGAAATTTACGAAAATGACTTACTAGATAGTGAATCAATGGGAAAAACAATAACAGCAAATGTAACAGTAACAGGAATTCAAACAAAGCCGGAAGCAAGCAAATCAAATTATACAGCATATTATTATCTAGAAAATGCAAATGATAATAATTTTACATTATATTCAAGTAACATATACGAAAAAAACACAGATTCAGAGCTAACACTAAGTAATATAGCAATAGACATACCAAATGCAAATTACATATATGGAACCACTACACCAGAAGGAGAACATGTATCAAATGTAAAAATAGCAGAAGATGGAACAACTAAAGTATATTTGTATTATGCAAGAGAAAGATATACACTAACAACAATAGCAGGAGAAAACATAGGAGAAGTAAAATCAACAGGACTTTCAACAGGAACAAGCAGCAATGTAACATCAGAAAGTGGAGAAAATGTATTCGAACAATCAAAAACAAAAATGAGAACAAAATATAAATGGGGAGAAACAGTAACAATTGAGGCAGTTGAGGAAAGTGTTGAAGGTTACTCAAATAAATTTAAAAATTGGAGTATAACTTCAACAGAAACAGCTGAAACAACAGGTACATCAACAATACTAACACCATCAGACTTAGGAGCACCATACAATCCCGAAAAACCACAAACAACAATAATAATGCCAAAACAAAATGTGGAATTAACCGCAATAGCAGAAAAAACGGTAAATACATACACAGTAATATTCAAAGAAAACACAGGAACAGGAACAATGGAAGACCAAAATTTTGTGTATGATGTAGAACAAAAACTAACACAAAATAAATTCACAAAAACAGGATATACATTTGAAAGTTGGAATACAAATGAAGACGGAACAGGAACAAAATACACAAATGAGCAATTAGTTAAAAATCTAGTACCAACACCAAATGGAACATTAATGCTATATGCACAATGGTTACCAAATGAGTATACAATAATTTTCAATGCCAATGGCGGACACGGGGCAATGCCAGAGCAAACATTGAAATACGATGAAACACAAGCAATTCAAGAAAATACACTAACAAGAGAAGGATATATATTTGCAGGATGGAATTTATCAGCAGATGGAACAGACACAAGTTATGCAAATAAAGAACAAGTATTAAACTTAACATCAGAAAATGGAGGAAGAATTGAATTATATGCACAATGGAGTGCAAATAGTTATACAGTAGAGTTTAATGCTAATGGCGGAAAAGGAACAATGACAAATCAAGTATTCACATATGATGTTGTAAAAGCATTAAGAGCAAATGTATATACTAGAACAGGGTATACATTTGTGGGATGGAGTACAGATGCAAATTATGTTGTGAAATCAGAAGATGCAACAAGTTCTGCAAGTACGACAGGTTCTACAAGTTCTTCAGGTACAACAAGCTCAACAGGAATAACAGAAGGAAACTCACAAAATACAACAGGTGCAAAACTATATAAAGACAAAGAAGAAGTATCAAATTTAGCAACAACACCAAATGGAACAATAACACTATATGCCATCTGGACAAAAAACAAATACACAGTAATATACAACCAAAATGCACCAACAGAAACAACAACAGGATCAATGGAAAACTCAAAATATGAATATAATACAACAGCAAGACTATCAGAAAACGAATACCAAAGAACAGGCTACACATTTAAAAACTGGAACACAAAACCAGATGGAACAGGAACAACATATAACAATGGTCAAGAAATAGAAAACTTAACACAAACAGCAAATGGAATAGTAAACTTATATGCACAATGGACAGCAAATATATACAGAATAAACTTTAGTTCAAACACAGGAATAGGTACAATGGATACACAAGTATGTACATATGATGTATCAACAAATATAAGTGCAAATAAATTCAAAAAAACAGGATACACATTTGCAGGGTGGTGCACAGTAGATAATCCAACAGAAACAACAGAAATATACAACAACAGTCAAGAAATAATAAACTTAGTATCAGAAAACAACGGACAAATAACGTTATATGCACAATGGACAGCAAACACAAATACACCATACGAAGTAGCACATTTTGTAATGAACACAAAAGGAATATATACATTAGCACAAACAGAAAATCTAACAGGAACAACAGATTCAAACATAGATATAAACAAATTAATAAAAACATCAACAGCATATAACATACCAAACGGAATATATTACAAAGAAACAAAAGTAGATGGAAAAATAGTAACAAATGCAACTATAAAACCAGATGGAACACTACAAATAGCAATATATTATGCAAGAACATATGGATATTTAACAACAGCAAAAGGTTCATATATATCAACCATTACACAAATAAACAACAAAAAATACTACTATGGAGAAACAATTCCAGATATAACAGCAACAGTAGAATATGCACAAGGATATTTAACAAACTTTGATAAATGGGAAAGTAATAATGTGGTAGTAATAGAAAATGTAACAGAAAACCCAATTCAAAACAAAACATGGCCAGCAATGAAAGAAGGAACACAAATAACATTAACAGCAAAAGCAACAAGAGAAGAAAGCAATCAAATACCATATACAGTAAATTACTACTTAGAAAATGCAAATAACAGTGAATACACACTATATAGTACAAAAACATTAGCAGGAACAACAAATTCACAAATAACAGTATCAGATGTAGATATAGAATTAGCAAACTGTACAATATCCAAAACAGATATAACAACATCAACAGTAATAAAAGCAGATGGAACAACAAAAGTAAATGTATACTACAACAGAAATAAATTTGCTTTAACAATATCAGGCGGAAACAACATTATAGAAACTGAGTTATCCACAGAAAATGAACAAAATGTGGATAACACAGCTCCAATAACAATAACAAAAAACATAAAATGGGGAGCAACAGTAGAAATAAATGCAACAATAGAATCATTACCAGGATACACATATAAATATACAGGATGGGAAACAGCATCAACTTCAGAATTAGGAACAGAATATGACTATACAAAAAAACATACACAAATAATAATGCCAGCAGAAAACTTAACATTAACAGCAACAGCAAGCAAAACAGCTAATAAATACACAATAATATTTGATGCAAACAGTGGAAATGGAACAATGGCAAATCAAACATTCATATATGATGTAGCACAAAAATTAAGTAAAAATACATTTACAAAAACAGGTTATACATTTAAAGGCTGGGCAACAGAAGAAAGTTTGAATGCAGGTAGAGATAATCAAGATGAAAACAAAGGAAATACAAGTGAAACAGGAAATGATTTAAATGACAATAGAATAGTATACGTAGATGAAGCACAAATAAAAAATTTAACAACAACAAACAACCAAACAATAACTTTATATGCAATATGGGCAGATGAAACAGCCCCACAATTAACACTAACAACAACATCAACAACAAAAAATATAACAGTAAATGTAACAGCCATAGAGCAAGGCTCAGGATTAACAGAAAATTACAAATATTACATAGGAACAAAAAATTTGGCAACAAACAAAATAGAATATCAACCAGCAATAGAAAAAACAGGTACAACACATACATTTGAAAATTTAAAAGATAACACAACATATTATATAAAAGTAGAAATAGCAGATAAAAGTGGAAATATAGGAAAAATAGAAGATCAAGAAGCACAAACATTAGAACTACAAGGAGAAATAACATTTACAGATGGTTACTGGAGTAATGGAAAATATGTTGTAACAGTAAACACAGAAGCAACAGATGAAACAGGAGCTTTGTATAATATGCAATATCAGGTATTAACAGCAGAAGAAATAGAAGATGGAAAAACATTTAATGCAGAAGAAAACTGGGAAGATGAAACAATAACATCAGGAACAGTCATGGGGCTTGGAACAGTTGATGATATTGACGAAACAAGTGTTAATGGAACAAGCAATACAGAAAATGGTGAAAATTCAAATAATGAAAATGGGACAACAAATAGTAAAACAGCAAAATTAATTTTGAAAGATGGAGATATTCTATATGCAAGAGTAACAGATGGAAGTAATGGAGCAAAAACTTATTATAATTACGAAGTAAAAAATCCAGCAAAGAAAACATATACAGAAACAGAACTATCACAATTAGGATATGGAACATCAACATTTGATATATTAGCATATGAAATTGGAACAGATAAAATAAAAGTTGATATACAAAAAGAAATTTCAGGAACAGAAACATATAACTATTATGCAAAAGCAAATGAAGATTCTGAATACAAATTAATAAGTACAAGCACAAACTGGAATGATATGGCAGATGTTTCAAATAAGTGGTTAAAAGCGTTAAATAAAGATGAGTTAAAATTAAATACAACCTACAAAGTTAAAGTTTTAGCAAGAGATAGCAGTGGAAATGTTACACAATGTTTAAACACAGCAACAATGATTACACAAGATAAAGCAGAGGTGAACACAAGCTATGCACAAAATAGAACTTATATTGATGGTGAAAATTATACAGCAGTAATACCAGCAGGGTTTATGGTTTCAGGTAAATCAGGTTCAGGAACATCAGGTGCTTCAGGTACAAGTTCATCTGGCTCAAGTACTTCGGGTTCAGGTGATGAAACAACAATATCAAAAGGTATGGTTTTAAAAGACTTAGATGGAAATGAATTTGTATGGGTACCAGTAAATCAGGCTATATATATACATGGTAAAACGGCAATACCAACAAGTACAAGTAGCGCAACTACATATTATAAACCAATGTCGGTAGCTCAAAGTGGTAGTGCAAGTAATTATGAGAGCATAGTTTATAGTTATAACGGTGTAAAATCATATAGAAATACAAGTAATACTTGTATTGGAAAATCAAGCTTTAGAGAACCAAGTTTAATAACAGGTTCAGCAGATGGATATACATGGAATGTAAATAAACCAACAGGAACAAATTATGATGCAAGTACAGAATATTATTCAGATGTACTAGGATTTTCAGATATACAAGAATACGGAAATTATATAAATAAAGAATACACAAATATGGTAAATAGTACAAACAATTTTGGTGGATTCTACATAGGAAGATATGAAACATCTATAAATGGAAATGCAGTACAATCAAAATCAGGCAAAACACCAATGTCAAATTTAAACTGGTATAATTTATACTTAAATCAAGACAGTAACAGAAATTCAAATAATACATATTATGAAACTCAAAGTGTAGTAAGTAATATGATATGGGGTTCACAATATGACAGTATGTTAAACTGGGTATTAACAGGTTTAGACAAATCTAAATTACAGGCAACAACATATGGAAATAGAACAAATAGCCAAACACTAACAGGAAGTTATAGTAATGATGTTATAAATAATATTTATGATTTAATGGCAAATGATTATGAATGGACACAAGAAGTATATACTACAAATATTAGAGTAAGTAGAGGAAGTTCATTTGATAAAAGTAAATCTGCGAATGCAACAACAAGAGGATATGTGTCAACTCCCAATATTGCAGGATTAGCATATAGTTCAAGAATGGCACTATATATAAATGATTCAGAAGACACAACATCACCAGAAATTAAAATAAGTTCAGTAGAACCAGGAAATAACAATATAACTGTAAAAGTATCTGCAAAAGACATAGGCTCAGGTATTGCAAAATATCATTATTCAATAAGTACAGATAACAAAACATGGAAAACAGAAACAAGTTACAGCCCAGAACACATATACACAGGATTAGCACAAAACTCAACATATTACATAAAAGTTCAAGCAGAAGATAATAAGGGTAATATGAGTGTTGCATTAACACAAGAAGTAGTAACAAAAGGAGTTTCATTAGAAGAAGGAGCAATTTATGTAATAAGTGTAACAGGTTCCGCTGATGGTAATGGTATAGTTAATTTAGGTGTAAGGGAAGATTACGCAGATAATAACTATAAAATACAATATCAAATAGTATTAGGACAAAATGCAATAGATGCAGGAAAAACAGCAGATGAGGCAAATGGAATATATACACAAATAACAGAAGATGGAACATGGGTAACAGGAGATATTGTAGAAGGATTATATGAAAATGATATAATTTATGCACGTTTAAGTGATGGAACAAATATAACACCATATATGGCTGTAAATGTAATTGGTTTGGAAACATTTTCAGAAATATATTCTGAAACACAACCATATTCAGATGTAAATGGTGATATAGCATATATTCCTGCTGGATTTAGTGTTGGTACTTCGAAATATATTAATACAGTTGAAAATGGTTTGGTAATTCAGGATGAATTAGGAAATCAATTTGTATGGGTGCCTGTTGAGAGTGCATTGGCAAATGGAACAACATATCCAACAAGTACATCTAGTACATCAACATATAAACCAATGGCGATTTATCAGGATAATAGTACAGAGTATTATCAAAGTTTGATTTATTTATTCAATACATCAGCCAAATCTTTATCATATGTAAGTAGTTCTTACAAATTAGGAAATGCAAATTATAGAGAACCAAGTATATTAACGGGTAGTGCAAATGATGGATATACATGGGATTTAGAGAGTTTAGCAGAAATAACAGGAAGTTCATATGATGCATATCTAGTATATTATAAAAATTATTTAAAATTTTCTAGTGCAATAGAATTCGGAAAATATAAAAATGAAGAATATAAAAATATGATAGATAGTATTGAGTATTATAAAGGGTTTTATGTAGGAAGATACGAAACATCAGTAGATTCTACTGCTTCGGCAAATACAGCAGTAGCACAGTCACAAGCGAATAAAAAAGTATTAGATAATTCAGATGAAAAACAAAGAGAATATAGAATGATTTATTATCAAGATAGTAATAGAAATGAGAAAAATCCATATTATAATAATTCATCAGTAACAAGTAGTATGATATGGAATGCACAGTATGATGCTATGTTAAATTGGATATTGAACAAAACAGATAACAAAGAAAAACTATTTTCAACAACACTTGGAAATCATAAAACAGCAACAACAGCAGATTTATCTGGAACCAATATAGATGATCTAACAAATAATATATATGATTTAGGTGGAAATGTTATGGAATTAACACAAGGGTCATGTAGTACAACACAGAATATGGTAAGAGGTGGACATTTTTATAAAAGTATTTCATATCCTGGAACAAATAAAATGACTATTATAAGTGGCTGGTCAATAGCTAATTATGGTACATCATATAATTTTATAGGTACACGAATGACACTATATTTAAATAAACAAAATGATACAATACCACCAACAATAGAAAAATATGGTGAACCAATACCTGCAACAAATAGTATTACTTTAAAAACAAAAGCAAAAGATGAAAATTCAGGAATAGGAAAATATCATTATTACATAAGTACAGATGGAACAAACTTTACAGAATATACTGGTTGGGGAAATTCATATACATTTGAAAAATTAACACAAAACACAACATATTATGTAAAAGCAACAGTAGAAGATAAAGCAGGAAATATAAGCTCAGAATTACCAGTACAAACAGTAACAACAAATATAATGGATGGAATAGAAGAAATCTTAACAACAAGAGTATATGGTTCAAATGGAGATGGTAGACTATATTTAGGAATATCATCAACATATGAAAAACAAGGATATTATGTACAATATCAAATAGTAAAAACAGGTGGAACATTTAATGTAAATGGAACATGGACAAAAGACGCAACAAGTACTGTAAAAGGCTTATCAGTAGGTGATACAGTATATGCTAGAATAAATGACGGAAATGGAAATATTTCATATTATAAAGTTGTTACAATAACAGAATTAGAAACATTTGAAACATATGAACAATATTCTGCAAAAAACAGTACAACTGCAACAGATATATATTATTTGTATACTGATGAAAATGGTGATACAGCATATATCCCTAAGGATTTTAGTGTTGGAGTATCAAATTCAATAAATAAAATATCAACAGGTTTAGTTGTTCAAGACTCAAATGGTAACCAATTTGTATGGGTTCCAGTTGATAAAGGTAGTGTTGTATATAATGGAACAACAGTAAAAACAGATGGAACAGATACATATAAACCAATGGTACAATATCAAAATGGATATAGTGAATCAACAGATGAGCAATATTTTGAAAGTATAAGGTATAATTATAGTAGTAGTTATTCAACTGGTTCAAAAATGTTAAGTGTAAGTAGTGGAAAACCTGCACATCAATTAGGAAATTCATCATATAGAGAGCCAAGCTTAATAACTGGTGCAGCAAATTATTCGTGGGTATTCCAGGCAAGTAATAATAAATATGATTCAGTAAGTGCATATTATAAAGATATTTGCGGATTTTCAAGCCCAACAGAAATGGGGCAATATATGAATGAACAATATACAAATATGGTAAAAAGTATAAAAGAATATGGAGGATTTTATATTGGAAGGTTTGAAACAAGTTTAACATCAGGAGTTATTGGAAGTAAGATAAATACAACTGCAATGGATTCAAGAGCTGGAACAGAAACAGGTTCAAATTATGGAAATAGGTGGTATGGAATGTATAATAAGCAAGATAGTAATAGAAATACAAGAAATCCATATTATGGGTCAACAACAGTTGTAAGTAGTATGATTTGGGGTTCTCAATATGATGCAATGTTAAATTGGGCAGCAAAAGGAAATGAAGCAAATATGATATATAAGAGAACAGGAAATCATAGTGGTAGTCCTGCGAAAACTGGGGCTTATGGAGTTGATGTGATAAATAATATCTTTGACTTGAGTGCTAACTTGATAGAGTGGACACAAGAGGCGGGCTCTACCGACGGTCGTGCTTATCGTGGCGGTGGCTTCTTTACTAGTAGCACCAGTGTTGCTAGTATGCGCGGTAACGGTTATTCGACCAGTACCAACAACTATTATGGTTCGCGTGCCACACTTTGTCTTCGTAGCTCTGAGCCCTAATTTTGGGACGTTTATTATTGGACAAAAATGTCCAATTGGGACAGATGTTTGAGTGATTTTGTGTAAATGTCAATAGAAAAATGTACTAAAAAATAAAACAAAAATCCTACTTCATATGCCATAAAATAGGATTCTTGTTTTATTATAAAAATTTGATTTCATATT
>UMJX01035932.1_pt1 | contig 27364 bp, 32 predicted proteins | sample 1966131 | NCBI WGS metagenome assembly UMJX01 (sample SAMEA4836162, study PRJEB28245) | human gut metagenome | biome: gut microbiome; material: fecal sample | place: Denmark | collected 2008 | reverse complement strand
GATAATTGTAATTTATCTTTGATATATTGTTTTTTAGATATAGTATATCTTTCAGATTTAGTCCTATTATCTAATTTCTTAACAAGTGGAACAACAACACAATGAATATGTGGTATTTCTTCATCTAAATGGACAGTTGCATAAAGTATTTGTTCTTTCTTATAGCCTAAATCATTATAAACAAATTCCATACAAGTATCTGCCCAATCTTTTATTTGTTCTCTAGACATATCTTTAAAGAAATTATGTGACGCAGTCATAACTAATTCATCAGCAACACAATTTCTTGAACTATTTAACATTTCGTGATATCTTTTCTTTCTATCAGCTCGTTCAGTTTTCATTCGTTCATTGTGTTCCTTTTTATATTCTTTTGTTAATTCATCAAAACCTTTAACATACTTAACATTTAATGGAACAAGTTCTATATTATTCTTACTTAATTCTATTTTTATATCTTTATTTGATTGATATACTTTCTTTTCACGTTTATTATGTGATCCTATTTGTGCTAAATCAGGTATAGTCATAATAGGTTCACTTCTAAATATTGCATAATTTAAATTCATATATTGTTTCTCCTTTCTTTTTTACACAACAAAAAAAGATATGTAATTAAACATACCTTACATTGCAACTAATCAAAATTAATATTTTTACTTTTACAATCATACTTATTTATTGAATTATATGATTACAAGAACACGACACTTTAATTATCTTAAAACTGATACTATAACACTCCAATTGCTTTGATTATCTTTTTTATCAGTAATATCTAGTTTTACATAATCTTTATAAAAATCAACAATTCCTTTAAAATAAAGTATATCTTGTATATTTTTATTCAATGTCATTTTATACAAAACACTTCTGCATTCTTGCTAGGAACTGATTCAATAATTCTAAACATTCCTTCAATATCAACAACGTCAGTCATACGATATTTTCCATCTTGTGCTTTTAATTTTAAAGCGTGACAATTTGTCACGGTTTCATTTCCTTCTTCTTTTAAACGTTGCTTAAGTTTTCTCCAATAGGCTTGCTTATCCTTACTTTCCGAAATAACTCCAACAAAATCAACAACACTTATAAAATATTTTTCTTGTTCCTTATCCCAAACAGTTCTAATTGTTTCATTATTAAACATTTTATTTACTAAATGCATTTTATCTTGATTCATAAGATACCTCCTTTGCTGTATATATTATATCAAATATTTGTTCTTTTTTCAACATTTGTATAAGTAGTTTATCAATTATTTTATGTACACATTGTCGCAAGTTACGACAAAGTTCTAATTATTCAGTATACTAAATTTATAGATAATTTCTATGTTTCTATCTTTATCTATAATAATTTTATCTATTAAAGCCCCAATTAATTCTCTTGATGGATTATCTATATCAATTAATTTTTTTATTTTATCTTCGTAGTCTTTTATTTCTGACTTATTAACTTTCTTTTCTTCTTTTGAATCTTGTAGACTTTGAATTTTTTCTCTTATTCTAACTAGAGAATTTTCTGTTTCTCTAGAAATTCTTAAATACATTTCTTCAGATACTATGCCATAAAATTTATCTTGATATAACATATCTAACTTACTAATTAATGATTTTTCTTGCTTTCGCAAATCATTTATATTGTTGTTAACTTCACTATTATCTTTTTTATTAATACTTTTAGATATTTCTGATATATCTAATTTATTTAAATACTTCTTACAAGTATTTCTAATAACTTCTAGCAATGCTTCTTCTAATTTATCATACGGACTAAAATGAGGTTCACACATTCTTCTTTTAGGATCTCTTGAATATCTATTACAATTAATAGTCCAATAATCATGATTTTTTCTATAAGAAATTGTTAAAGTATTGCCACATTCCTTACAATATAATAAATTTTCAAATAGTCTTTTTTCTCTCTTAGTAATAATAGTTTTAGTAGTTCTTTTAATATTATTTTGAACACTTTCAAATATAAATCTATCTACTAGTGGTTCATGGGTATTTTTAACTATATCCCAATTACTTTTCGGTAATGATTTTTTCTTTTTGGATTTATATGATACTTTAGTTTGTACACTTTGTACCATATCACCAACATACATTTGATTTTTTAAAATCTTTTTAACAGAAGAAATAGTCCACATAGGATTATATTTAGCTTTTGAATTAGGATTCTTTTTCTTCAAACTACTAGGTGTTTTAATATTATTATCATTCAAATAAGTGGTTATTTCAGAAAGTCCTACACCGTTATAAGCCATTTCAAATATCTTTTTTACTACCCATGCATACTCTGGATCTGGTATTAAGTGCCCTTTATCATTTGGATCTCTTAAATATCCATAACTTGGAGCACTTCCAATAAATTTACCATTTCTCCTTTTGTCATTTAAAACATTACGAATTTTAATAGAATTTTGTTTACTATAATAATCATTACAAGCAAATAACCATGTTGCTGAATCATTACTTGCTTGATTAATCGCATTATCGTATCCTTCCAACATAGAAATAAATCTTATTCCATTTTCTGGAAAGAAGGTTTCAACATAATATCCTGTTAAAATATGATCTCTACCTAATCTTGATAAGTCTTTTACTATTACAAGATTAATTCTTTTGGCTTTAATATCTTCAATTAATCTCTGAAATCCTGGTCTATCAAAAGTAGTACCAGAATATCCATCATCTACATATTCATCTACAAAAATAAATCCTTTTTCTTTGATAAAATTCATTAGTATATTTCTTTGATTAAGGACACTCTCACTTTCAGATTCGTAAGATTTGCCTTCATCAGCTTCTGATAATCTTATATAAATTCCTGCTTTGTAGTAATCTGGCATCACATTTAAAGTGTTATACAAGCTTACTCTCCTTTCCTTGTTGTATAACAACTAAAGCCAATTAAATTATACCATACAAATTTAATTTGGCACATTGTATCAATCACTATTTACCTTACTTTTAATAAATTTAATTACCAGTTCATAGAAATTAGGAGAATCATCTTTGAAAGTTTCTATTATATTAAACATAAGCCACCTCATTTAAGTATATGAGTGTCTTTATCAATTTATATCTTCCTCCATTTCTTTAAAACTCTCTAGCTTTTTCTCCATCTCTTTTTGTTCTTCCTTAGTTGCTTCTTTTGATTCAATAGGTTCACCATGCCAGTATTCAACACCAAATTCATCCACATAATAAATTTTATCTAATATATCTTTTTTATTTTTATTATATTTATTATAATGGTTAAAATTATTTTGAATACTAGTATTAATATTTCCTTGAATACTTGTTATTCTTTTCTTTAATACCTCGGATAATTTTATTATCCTCTTTGAATTATTTGTTTCACTATTATTAATTTCTATATCAATATATCCATTTTTTGATAAACTACTTATACTCTTTGATACAGTTGGTTTGGTACAATCAAACTTCTTCATAAAATATCTATTAGTAGGCCAACAATAGCCATTTTTCTTACATAGTGACACAATGTCTATTAATAATATTCTCTCAAAGTAAGTTAATCTATTATCTCCTAATACTGATTCTGGTAATACTAAACTTATAAATGGTTCTTTTTCCATTATTTCTCCAATATAAGATTATCAAGTTTAGTAGTTCCATATTATCCTCCTTTCTTTACCAGTCTTTTTAGGAACACATAAAAAGAACTGAACACATTAGTCCACAACAAAAATAAGGGAATATTTCCAATCTTTTTTGTTGGATTAATATGTATTCAGTTCTTCACTGATTAATTATTATACATTATTCTTTAATGTATAATAAAGCTTTCTAATTTCTTTTTAATATTTACTATTTTATATTTATATATGTTTATATGTAATAGTCACATTCCCGTATGACTAGTTTAATTATAACACTAATTATTGTATTTTCAATATGTAATCGTTAGACAATATCCGACAAATTATTTTATTTGTTAAAAATCATTAACACTAATTTGAGTGTTGTCAACTCAAATACCATCATTATTTTCTTGCTGACTTTTTACAAAACTATTATATTCATCTACCTTAGTATTATAATCATTTAAAATATCTTTTATTAATGACACAAGCCCTTCTTCTTCTGGAGTTTTATCATCAAATTCTTTGTTAATTGTGTATTTACTCTTTAAATTTTCATTTAACAAAAATTTTACCAATTCTTTAAAATCTATATCTTTCGAAAAATTATATGTTTCAATAAGATTTTTATCATGATATAGTTTTATATTATCTTGTTCTTTAATTATTTCCATATTCCTCTTCTCCTAACACATTTCCATATTTTTTATTTCTATTAGAAAATGATTTTCTACCACCATCTAAAATATTCATTATTTCTTCTTTATCATCCTGCGATTCTATTAAATAATTTTTATAATCTATTTCACCATCATTAGTCACAAATATATAATTAAATGCATCACCATATACCGCAACTGTAGGATTATGAGTTACAAAAATTAATTGCTTAATTTTTTTCTTTTCTTTTATTATTGAAACTAGCTTTTGACTAATATAATCATTATCAATATTATCTTCAGGTTGGTCAAATAGTAATATTAATTCGTTAAGTTCAAATAACATATCTAAATATGCTACCGACTTCATTCCTGGAGATTCCTTTGATAAATCAGTAATAGTTCTCTTATCAATTTGTTCAAACAAATCCTTTTTTACCTTTATATCATCAATATTTATTTTTGAATTAATTTTAAAAAACTCTTTTTTAGGTTGAAATATTTCATTTTGTATGAATTTTGACAATTCTGCGGATAAACTGTTGATATTAGCTTTTAGATTTCTTTCTCCATTAATATACTTCATTATTAAACTAAAATCACTTGAATCACTTTTTACTTTCGAAATTGTACTTGCTATTTTTTCATAAATTGTATCAATAAGATTATCTGGTACTTCATATGAAGTTGTAAATAAATATGGCATTTTAACATATTTCTTTATAACAGGGCTTTCTTGTTTAAAATTATCAAGTAAATAATTTAACTTTTTAGAATCTAATATTATTTTAAAATTTCTTTTTATTATATTAATAATACTATTTAAATTTTTTCGTTGTTCTTGTATTATTTTTTTAGATTCATCTCTTTCACTTATAATTTTGTTTGTTCTCTCATTACTATTTTTTACAACTTCACTATATTTATCAAGTAAAAATTTGTATTCACTATATTTTTCAATTATTGTACTATTAATATTTTTTAATTCATCAATATTTAATCCATAATTTTCAAATTCTTTTACTAATTCATTTAGAGATTTTGAAAGACTATTTATTTTAATAGATACTGAGTCACTGCTTATTTCTGCATAAGTATCATATGTATAATAGTCAGTTTTATCTTTTAAAATCTTTAAAATTGATGTTATATTTTTATAATTGATATCAATTGGTTTTACATTTTTAGCAATATCTATTATTTGATTAATATATGATAAATCATAATCATCTATTTTAGGAAAATATGAAGATATTTGCTTATTAGCAATATCAGGATTTTTATATATTTCAGAAATCTTATCTTGTTCTAATACAGCAAGTGAAGATAATTGACCAGGATTAATTTTAATTCCATTATAATCAATTCCCAAAACGTTTTTAATATTAAAATTTTTATAATCTGTTGTTATTTTATTATTAGATTTATTTAAATTCTCAATTATTGCTAATAGTAATGACTTGCCACTTCCTCTTTTTCCAATTATTACATTTAAACCAGGCGAAAAATTAATATCCTTGTTTTTACCATTAAGTTCAAAAGAAATACTACTAATAATATTAGGAGGAATTGGTATTTGTTCTTCAGCAGATTTAATAATTCTCGATTGTGGATCTAATACAGCTAATTCAAATGTTTCAAAAAAGTATTCCAATGAGCCAAAAATATAATTATATATTTGTGGATTATATGGTTCAGCATTATGCCAATCACTAAATTTAAAATAACTAAAATAATTACCATAATTTATTATATAATCATATATTTTTTTACAATCCTTATCTGCTATTTCATACTTTTTATCATTTATCTTTTTCCTTATTTCAGATATAATGAATTTCTTTTCTTTTTCACTTTTATCTTTTAAATTTTTTTCAAACGCTTGAGTTTGTTCATAAAACCCTAACGCCCAATTATCACATGACCTTTCATTAAAAGAGGCTGTAACATCAAAAGCACTAAATATTTTGTACATTGCATATTTATTTATATCATTAGACTCTTCTATTGATATTTTATCTAATATACTTAAAATACCTCTTGCTTTATTTCCTTCAGGTACAAGGATTATTTTACATTTTAATTGTACAATACAATTTATTATTTCGTGAAATTTTGGTTTATTATCATTCTTATAAAGATCATTCAATATTTTTTCCAATCTATTTCCATCTAGATTGTTATCGAAATAAACTCCCATTTGAAAAAAATCTTTATCATTTACATAAACATCTAATTCAGTTCCATTTATTATTTCAATTGGTTTGTCTATAATATATTTCCGAATATCATCATAATATGATGATGAATAGACATCATGATCAGTAATGCTAAAAATGTTTATCCCCTTATCTAAAAGAGCATCCACATAATCCTTAGCACTCATTTGCTTTACTCTAGTTTTATCCTTACTTTTTGAATAATATGAATGCATATGCATATCACATTTTAACCATTGTTGTTTCATTTATACTACCTCCACTACATAAAAAGCGCAATACAAAAACTTAAACAAGTGTAAGCCTGTACTAGCGCTTTAAAATTATTTATTTCCCTTTGCTCTATTATGTGTCTGACATAACATTTGACAATTATCTATATCTGTAGATCCGCCTTTACTCCATGCAGTAACATGATCTGCATCCATTTCTTTTAATTCCCAAATTCTATTTTTATTATTATCATTTCCTATTGCACATAATGGACAATTACTTATATCTTTTAATTTTGCATCTTGAGTTTGTTTTTCATATACAACTCGCTTTGTATTATCATCAAATACTCTAATATTCAAAAGTTTAGTATCTTTACATCCACCTAATATATACTCACATATACCTTTAGTATCTTTAACTTGTGGATCAGCATATAATTTACATAATATTTCAGAAACCTTATTAGGATCATATGAATTGTTATGATATGTTTCATATAATCTTCCCCATTCAAGACCTCTCATATCTGATTTTACATCTTTAAATACAGTTGATACCCAAGTTATTACAGAATTGAAATATGTTCTTAATTCTGTAATATTAGTATCAAATCTATGTTGACTCATGTAACTATCAATATTACCTTTACTTACCCAATTAAGAGCTGTTGCAAGATATTCTTGCCTATTTACATCACCTTTTATATATGCGCTCCATTTTTGAATATTTGCATTTTGAGAATTAGAAAATTCTTCACGAGCCATAGTTACAAAAGGTCCAGAATAAATAGCATTTAATAATTCTTGATTATTTAGTGGAACACCTACAATATTAATTGTTTTAAACCATTCTTTAATTTCTGATTCTTCACCCTCACAAATATAAATTGTTAACTGTGAATCAAGAATCTTATCTTGTAAATTTTTAGCCAGTCCATCAAAATATTGCTCCATACAATGTTCATCTTTAATAGCAAATTTATCTGTAATAAATCTTCCAAAACTAGTAACTCTTTGTTGCCCATCTAAAATTTCATATTTATCTTCTCCAACTTTAACAAAATATAATAAACCTAGTGGATAACCTTTTAATAATGAATTAATTACAGCAACATCCCTTTTTCCATCAGCATAAATATAGTTTCTTTGATATTCAGGTTGAATTGTTAATTTTCCACCCCATCCAAATAAGCCTTTTCCTTCATATTCATTATAAACAAATCCTTCATTTATATCTCTAACAGTTAAATCAGTTTTCAATATTGTTTTCATTATTTACCTCCTTAAATTCTATTAATATTCTAGCATATACTCTTTTACCATTTATTAATGGACATGCAAGTCTTTCTCCTTTAAATGGAATGCCGACAATAAAAGCATCATATCCAGCTGATGCCAGAAGTCCAACAATCCTAAATTGTTCTGGATTATATTTATCCAAAAAAGTAATTGGAACTCCCATAACACCTTTGTAATCTGCCGGAATTGAATCTGTAAAAGAAATATCAATAGCATCATAATTATCGTATTTTGGATATCCATGTTCCCTTATTTGTTTATGTTTACTATATTTTAAATTATCTTCCATTGTCATTAATTGTAATGGTTGATGTCTCCTTCCATGTTCTATATTGGTAAGCCATAAACAATTATTAGTAGAAACTATTCTAAGTCCTTCTTCATTTATGCGTGCTTCTGTACCATACAATTCATATGATTTTGGGACAATAAATCCCGAAATCCATCTACCCATTCCATTGCCTAACCATGCTCTATTCGTTCTTATCAAAGTAAATACTTCTTTATATGATATACAATTAATATTGCCAATTAATAAAAATTGTTTGTTTGCTTCTACTACCCACGATAAAAATTCCCTAAATAAACTAAATGGTGGATTAGTGATTATTATATTAGCTTCATTGCGAAGTTTTTTTACTTCTTCAGATCTAAAATCACCATCACCTTCTAGATAATCCCACTTTAAATCTTCAATATCTATTCTTCCTGAATTGTTTTCATCTCTATCTAAAATAAATACCTTCCCATGTGTTTTAGTTTTATTTTTATCAAATTTTGGAGATTTTTCTTCAAAAAGCGATAGCTGAACCATTACATTTTCTTTTTTATCATTTGCATAACTAGTACTTATAAGTTTTTTTAATCCAAACCTTTCAAAGTTTTGTGCAAAAAATTTTGTAAAATTACTCCATTCTGGATCATCACACGGAAGTAAAACTATTTTGTCTCTAAACAAATTAGGATTATATTCTAAATATGCATTAACCTCCTTTTGTATATCTGAATATAATGTATAAAACTCATCATTTTTTGATTCTTTTGCTTTCTTTAGCATTTCTCTTTTTGGCATATAATCACTTCCTACTAACTAAAATTTTTTCTAACTTATGTTCTAATTGATATAAAGTATTTTCACTAGATACATCTCCACCTAGGTCTTCAAGTGCTGAATATAATATTTGACGTTTTGATGGATTTGAATTATTTGGTACCTCAATATCCGTATTTTTCTCATATATACCTAAAGTTCCATCTTCATTTGTTTTAGAATAATAATCTTTTCCAGTTAAACTTGAATGAAAACTAATATTTTTAAAATGATGTCTATTTTTTGACAACATTAAAGCATCTTTCTTATCTTCTATTTCCTTTGCTGTTTCTTTCCATAGATGAAGTCTATCAGTTGTTCCATTTATTTCAGTCATACTTTCAAATGCAGAATACATTTCTTCTGGACTCATATGGTAGAATTCTCTTACTCTAATTTTATCTCCTATTTTTTCTTTACTTCTTAATTCTGGATTTATAGTATCTATGAATTTGTGTAATTTTATATCAGTTAATCTCTCAGTTACATCAAAAGTTGCATAAATATGAAAAGAAAAAGGAACCGCTTCAGAATTATTTAATTGTTTTACTCTTAGTTCAACATCATCTGCATATCCAATTTTGATATATTCTGGAAATGATGGATTAGTTAATATATAAATTACACCACATTTTTCTTTCATACACTCTCACTCCTAAAGTTTTAACTCAATAATATTATATCATACAATTCGACAATTTTTTAATTTTGACATTGAAATAATTACAAATTTTAATTTTCAAAATAGGTTTTGGGAGTATTCCCACAATAGAATTTCGTACAGGAGTACAAATTCATTGCTTGCTAGACAATAAATTTACTCCCAAACCAATTAATTCACATTTAAAAACTCTATCAGTTTCATCTGACAGAGTTCTACTTTTTAATAATATTTCTTCAATATCATTGGATTATCTTTTACTATTACTAAATTATATTTTATTTTTAATATTTCTTTTATCTTAGGTATAAGTCTACTAATATCACATCTACAATTAAATATATCTACAGCAGAGTTAATATGATTTATTAAATTATATTCTGATAAGCAATATCTACTATATGAATTTGCTAAATAAAATACTACTAAATCAGGTATAACATATTTATTTAAATAATCATTAACATTGTTATAGAAAGGCAAATATATTTCTTCAAATTCTTTATCAGTTATATCACACATAGATATACTCCTTTAAAATAATTTCTTCTACTCTATTTTTTATATTGTTCATTTTACCTATCCACAACATTTAATTACTACTTTTTAATTCTTCAGTAATATTTTCTTTTTCAGCTAGGTCTTTAATTAACTTCTTCACCATCTCCATAACAATAGTATCAACATTATGAAGATATTCATTTAATGTATCACTAACAAGTAAATCAAAATATAATCCTAATTTGTAATTCTTAATATAATTTAATCTTAATAACCCATATTTTCCTATATTATATTGTTTTTTATTTTCTAATATTAAATCTGGCAATAAATAATCACCACTCTTAGTGTAACTAATATTCATAACAGTTCTCCATTTCTTTCTATATTTATTTGGCTTTAATTGTTATACATTCGTTACACAATGACTATCGCCACCCCCTGCATTCAAGTGATTAGACACCACAACCACATTAGGATTGTTACCAAACGCATCCAACACCAAATTAGTTCTTTCATTTGGAGCCAATGTCTTATCACTATCACGCGTCAATGCAACAGGTATCCCCAGTTCCTTAAACCTATCATACATATACTTAGATATCATCAAATTATAATCTTTTTCCTTCAAATTATTTCCCAAAGCACCCGAATCACTACCTCCATGACCAGGATCAATTACAATACCTACTAAAGATTTATCCATGTTTATCACCTATATTAGTCTATGTAATAATAAAATTTTTGTTAAAACCAAATTAACCATAAAATATTAACTCAACATTTTTGTACATCTGTAGTGTACATTGCTCGGCTACAAAAACACTACTTAAGAATCAATAAATATAAAAAAAGAAAAAGCACTTATCAATTACAAAATACTATAAAGTTTCTACAACTCCTCCATACATTATTCACAATTTAGTTTTGTATACTATTGCTTTACATTTTACAATTTTTCCCTAAATTTTATCAACAATACCACAATCACATCAACTAATTCTATCTATATTCCTTATTTATCCTCTATTTTATACCTTTTTAACCGTTACTCAAGAATTATTATGTATATTCACCCTCAATTTTATATTATATACTATGTTTTTTTTCGTAAAATGCACTAAATTTATAATACAAAGATAAATAAACAAAACTATCCCATGAGAGTCAATTATCCTTTAATCTTACCACCTAACCACTTAGCCAGCAAATATCCCCCCAAAATAGAAAATAAAAAGTATATATGTACCACTCCATCATTTACTAACCTAAGTAACATAAAATAAAGGATTACATTAACAATAATAAAAAGTATATTAATAATTATTTTTAAAACAAGTCCCTTACAATATAAAAACTTATAATTAACACTTACTAAAATAAAGAAAACAATACCATATCCAAATGACATCAATATAGATTCTATTTGTAACAAAAGTTCCATTATTTAAATAACCTTGTTAAAAAAGAATTCTCCTTTTCCTTTTTTAAAGAACTAGTTTCAAAATAACCCAAACTATCAACGTGCCCTTTGATTGAAACATTTCCCTGATAAGTATCCAACTTAATAATTTCCAATTCGCTTCCCTTAATAACTAAATAACCAAGTGTCGTTTCCATCAAAAATTCCTCATTATCAAAACTTTCTATCTTCTTAACCCCACTTACTATAATGCTTTTCCTTTCTGCAATAGTAATACCATGACTAAAACTACTACCAATTTCATTTACCTTGTCCATTATCTCACCCATTTAATCATATGCACATATTAAAAAAAAAGACTAATTTTTAAGTTTATTAGCCATTTCAACAAAAATATTTATATCCAACTGCTCAGCTCTAACAGATAAATCATAACCATACTTCTTTAAAACTTCCTCCACCTTCAGCAAATCATACCCTTTCAAATTGTTTCTTAAATTCTTCCTTTTAAAACAAAAACTGTCTCTCACAAGCTTATAAAACAAAGTCAAATCACAAACTTCCTGCTTCTTATCTCTTTTCTTTAAACATATCACAGTACTATCAACCTTAGGTTTTGGAATAAATGAATTCTTACTAACATCAAATAACTTTTTAACCTCAAAATGATAATTCAAATAAACAGTTAAAGAATTATAATCTTTATTCCCTGGTACAGCACAAAATCTATCAGCAACCTCCTTTTGTATCATAACGACAATATAAGAAACATCTATTGCATCAGTTATTAACTTATTAATAATAGGTGTTGTAATGTAATAGGGCAAATTAGCAACCACATATAATTTCCTATAATTATATTCTTTTATATCCTTTACTACATCAGCCTTCAAAAAGTCCTGGAACTTTATATCGACATTATCAAAACTACAAAGATTATTTCTTAACACACTCTCTAACCTTGTATCTATCTCATAAGCTAAAACATTCCCTGCAACATACGCTAATTTACTAGTCAAAACACCACTTCCAGGACCTATTTCAATAACTAAAGTATCCTTATCTATTGGCAAAGAACTAACTATCTTATTAATAATATTATCATCATTTAAAAAATTTTGCCCCAAAGACTTTCTAAAATTAAAATTCTTATCTATCATAATCTCACCTACAAAAAGCACTAACTTAAGTTAGCGCCTATTTACCACTTCTAAGTATATCACAAGTAACATTATACTTCTTACCTATTGTTGTCTTAGCAATAGCTTCAGACTCGACAACTAAATCTATTTGAATCGATTTACTAAAACTAATCCCGCCTCCACGATCTAAAACAATAGCCAAAATTGGTTCCATACCATTTATATTAGAAATTCTAACAATTGAATACATCGGTATAGACTTATCCATCGCTACAATCCTAAGTGTTCCAAACGTTGGATCATCATAATAAATAGTATCTCTTATTGAATAGCCAGATGCTGTCTTACCCGTAGTACAACCTCTACAATCATAACCATATCCTGTCATAACTAAATTCGTATAACTATTCAAAACAGGATAATTAGAAGTATCAATAGGATCATACCTTACTACAGGCTTCTCTTCTACCTTAGGTTCTTCCTCTTTCTTTTCTTCTTCTTTGACTTCTTCTACCTTAGGAGTCTCAACTACCTTAGGTTCCTCATTTTGTTTATTCTCATCCGTTAATATTACTTCTTCTTGTTTTTCTTCTACTACCTCTTCTTTTTTATCTTCTGTATCAATTAAAATATCATCAACAAAAAACTTAGAAGTAGTATCTATCATTTTTACGGCATCACTATTCTCTACCGTAAACACTAGTTTCTCATCTTTATTTCTAGGCATTACGAGTACCACAAAAATTCCCGCAATCACAACTTCAAAAGCCGGCCAAAAAAACTTGGAAACTATTTTTCTCATTTTTTCACCTCTTAATTATTGTACTGAAAATGCCAAACTTTTCCATTCATTTCGTGCATATCTTACTTCAGTAATAGAATTTTACCACAAAAGAACCTATTTGTCAAATATCATCTTCACATTACCACTAGTCGCACTCATAACGCTATCTAAACTAATACCCTTAATCTCCGCGATTTTCCTTGCAATTAAAGGAATATATGCAGGTTCATTAGAATTTCCTCGATATGGTTCAGGAGTTAAATAAGGAGAATCAGTTTCTAATAGAATATATTTTAAATCTATCTTTTTTATGACTTCAACTATATTCTTAGCATTTTTAAAAGTAATTATACCACCTACTCCTAAATAAAAGCCCATCTTTATAAGTTCCAAAGCAGTTTCTACACTTCCAGAATAGCAATGCATAACCCCCCTCAATTTACCATTATATCTTCTTAAAATATTCATCATGTCCCCTGTCGCATCCCTAGAATGTATAATCACAGGCATATCATATTTAATAGCAAGCTCTATTTGATGGATAAATACATCTTTTTGTAATTCCTTATCCGCTCCCTCATAGTGGTAATCCAAGCCAATTTCTCCAATACCAATTATTTTCTCATTTCTAATATTTTCTTCCAAAAAACTCATATAATTATTATCCAAATTATCCAAATTCAAAGGATGTATTCCTATCGTACCATATAAAGAATCATATTTACCAACTTTTTCCAGTACCTCCACATTACTCTTAATATCACATCCTGAAATAATAATCTTTAAAACATTATTATCTAAAGCCCTAGCAATTACTTCCTCTATATTACTATAATATTCATCAAATAAATGAGCGTGTGTATCAATAAACATAAAAATCACTTCCCATATAAGCATAACTTCAAAACATTCTTTAGTCAAGAAAAAAACCTATACCTAAGTACAAGTTAATTTCTAATATGCAAATAATATAAAAAACAAATAAGCATACCAAATAAATAAAATAAATCCAAAATTGAATACTCAGTTACTACTAAAATTAAAGCTAGTAACAAAGTTACTACAAAAAACAAAATACAACCATCAATACCACTAAATATTTTTGGCATAAATTATTTTTTTCCTCCCTATATCATATTTTAACGCATAAAACCACTATAACAAAACAAAAAGACATTGTAAACAAAACAACAATATCTTTTTTTATTTAACAGAAGTCTATGTCAACTATTTAACTTCAATTCTTTGAAATATTGGATCGGCAATACCAACTTTAGCACCACTTACATAACCACCAAATTCATTTACTGAAAACATATCTTTAATATCAGTATTCAATTGCTTAAATATTCTTTCGCTTGCACTTGGTATAAAAGGACTAAGAAAAACTGTACCGATTCTAATAGATTCAACTAAATTATATAAAACTGTAGCAAGTCTATCCTTTTTATTTTCTTCCTTTGCTAAAATCCAAGGCATTGTCTCATCAATATATTTATTGCAAGCTCTAAATAAGTCAAAAATATGCTCAAGTGCACTAGATACTTCCAACTTATCCATATCTTTGTCCACCTTATCCCTTAAAGACAAAGCAACTTTTATTAAATCATTATCCAATTCTTCACTACACCTTGTATTAGTAACAACACCATCAAAATATTTATTAATCATACCAATTGTTCTATTAACTAAATTACCTAAAACATTAGCCAAATCAGCATTTGCTCTAGTAACCATCGCGTCAACTGAAAAATTACCATCATTTCCAAAAGGTACTTCTCTAAGTACAAAATATCTAACCGCATCTATTCCATACATTGCAATATATTCCCTAGGATCCTGATAATTTCCCGAACTCTTTGATATCTTACCACCATCAATTACTAACCAACCATGTCCAAATACCTTCTTAGGAAGTTCTAATCCTAAAGCCATCAACATAATAGGCCATATAATCGTATGAAACCTAACTATTTCCTTACCCACAATGTGTAAATCTGCAGGCCAATACCTTTTAAACTTACTGTCATCTTGACTTAAATATCCTAAAGCTGAAATATAATTAGATAAAGCATCTATCCATACATAAACTATATGTTTATCATCAAAAGTAACAGGAATGCCCCATTTAAAAGAAGTTCTTGATACACATAAATCCTCAAGTCCTGGCTTAATAAAATTATTAATCATTTCATTTTTTCTCGAAACAGGTTGAATAAACTCTGGATGAGACTCAATATAATCAACTAATCTATCTTGATACTTTGATAACTTAAAAAAGTATGCTTCCTCCTTAACCTCGTGTACATCTCTTCCACAGTCAGGACACTTGCCGTCCTTAAGCTGTGTCTCCGTCCAAAAAGATTCACAAGGTGTACAATATAAACCCTTATATTCCCCCTTATAAATATCTCCTTGTTGATATAACTTTTCAAATATCTTTTGTACACAAGCAACATGCTCACTATCAGTAGTTCTAATGAACTTATCATAACTAATATCTAAACTCTTCCATAAATCCTTTGCATTATCCACGATTTTATCAACATATTCCTTAGGACTAACACCTGCCTCAATTGCCTTCTTTTCAATTTTTTGTCCATGTTCATCAGTACCAGTTAAGAAAAACACATCATATCCATTTAATCTCTTATATCTAGCAATAGCATCAGCTATAATTGTTGTGTAGCAGTGCCCAATATGAAAATTAGCAGATGGATAATATATTGGTGTCGTTAAATAAAATTTTTCTTTCATATCTATTCCTCTTTTCTATCGGTACTACCAAAACCACCTTCACGCGTCTTAGTAACTACCTCCTCATTATCACATATCATAAATTTTTGTATTATTCCCTGTACAAAATGTTCACCTTTTTTTATAACAACATCTAAATCACCCTCATTTTGTAAAAACACAAAAATATGACCCTCATTACTTACATTATTATAATAATCTGCATCAATGATACCTACTTGATTACACATCCGTATATTATATTTACATCCCATTTTACTGCGGACATACACTCCAAGAAATTCATCATCATTTAATCTTACCTTAACACCAGTAGGTATCTTCAAAATTTCACCCTTTTTAATAGAAATATCTTCTATTACCTTAAAATCATAACCGGCACTTTTCAAAGTTGCCCTTTTTGGTAATTCATATTCATTATACAAATCAATGTTATCACAAATATCTTTTTTAAATTGTGCAAAACTTATTTTTTCAAAACGCCTCATAACATCACTCCCATAACAAGTTTTTTCATAAATTTATTTTACACAATTTTCCATAAAAAGTAAATGTTTTTTTTGGTTTTATTTGCTACGCTGTTATAGTGCGTAAAAATAATTTCATAAATTTATATATCCTAGTATAAAATTACTAAATCTTGGCAAAATATTTAGTATTGGAGGTAATAAATATGAAATCAACAGGAGTAATTAGAAGAGTAGATGATTTAGGTAGAATTGTTATACCAAAAGAAATAAGAAATAATATGCGCATCAAAAGTGGCGAAGGTTTAGAAATATTTACTGATGACGAATGCTTAATTCTAAAAAAATTCTCTCCCATTGAAAACTTAGAATCACTAGCCACGAAATACACAGAAGCCATATATCAAGTAGTAAAACACAACATCATAGTAACCGACTTAAACAAAGTCATCGCCATATCTGGTAACCTAAAGAAAAAATACTTAAATAACAACATCAGTCCCTTTGTAGAACGCAGTATTGAAAGAAGAGACAGTTTTGTTGAAAGACAAAAAAAAGAAGTCGAAATAATAGAAAACGTCAAAGAATATGGTTATTACTCATTTAGTTCAATTGTTTTAAATGGAGATATCCTAGGAAGCGTCATTATCTTATCGACCGAAACCCCACTTATTCAAGTAGAAGAGAAAATGGCCGAAATCCTATCTAAATTAATCAGTGGAAGTATTTCCATATAATAAAATAATATTGCATTTTACCTAATAAATGTTATAATATGTTTGGTGATTTTATGAACACAAATTATCATTTATTATGTAAAGAAGAAATACAAAAATTAAACAAAGTAAAAAAAATATTACTTCATAGTTGCTGTGCACCTTGTAGTAGTTATGTCATATCATTTCTAAGTAATTACTTTGATATCACCGTTTTATATTATAATCCTAACATCTATCCTGAAGAAGAATATCTAAAAAGAAAAGAAGAACAAATAAGATTAATAAAAGAATTAAAAACAAAAAATAAACTAGATTATATAGACTGCGATTATGAAAATGACAAATACGAAGAAGCCATCAAAGGATTAGAAAAATGTATTGAAGGTGGTAATAGATGTCAAATATGTTTTAAATTAAGACTAGAAAAAACTGCCCAAATAGCAAAACTTCATAATTACGACTACTTTACTACCACCTTAACAGTTAGTCCTCATAAAAATGCCAAAATAATTAATGAAATCGGTTCATCACTGGAAAATATTTATAATATTAAATGGCTTTATGCTGATTTCAAAAAAAATGAAGGCTACAAACAGTCTATAACTTTATCCAAGCAATATAACTTATATAGACAAAATTACTGTGGATGCAGATATTCAAAAATGCCTAGTTCAAACTAAGCATTTTTTAAAAAAACATTTTTTCCCATATTTCATTCATATTCCTTTGATAATTACTTACTATAATACTTAAGACAAGGAAGGAAATTATATGAAAAAAATAATTAACAAAGAAAAAATAATTACATTACTAACTGGAGCAATAACAAGTACAATAATATGTCTTATTGGTTTTGCCTTATTTTATAACTTTTATATGAAAAATCTAGTTACTAACAAAACTAAAATTGAAAAACAAGTATCAATTACTGAAAACGGCATAGCAGAAGCAGTTGAAAAAGTTTATGATGCTGTAACCGTCGTAGAATCATTAAAAAATGACCAAGTTTACCAAACAGGAACTGGTTTTGTCTTTAAAATCGATGAACAATATGGCTACATTCTAACCAACCATCATGTCATTGAAGGAGCGGAAGAAATACAAATAATTCTAACTAATCAAGAAAAAATAAAAGCGAATATTGTAGGAAGTGATGAATACTCAGACATTGCTGTACTAAAAATAAATAAAGATAAAGTAATCAAAATAGCACCACTTGGTAATTCAGTCAACCTAAAAGTAGGAGATACCTTATTCGCCGTCGGTGCACCACTTGATGCCGAGATATACTCAAATTCAGTAACACGTGGTATTTTATCAGGAAAAAACAGACTAGTTGAAGTTACTAATAACAAAATGAACACATATATCATGGAAGTATTACAAACTGATACAGCCATTAACTCAGGTAATTCAGGAGGTCCACTATGTAACTCAAATGGTGAAGTAATAGGTATCACCAATATGAAACTTGCCAGTACTGCTGTCGAAGGCATGGGCTTTGCTATTCCCATAGAAACCGCTGAACAATATGCTAACATTATAATTGAAGGAAAAACTATCGAAAGACCATACCTAGGTATTAGTATCTATGAAGCAAAAACCATGTTTACCTCTACCAGTGAAGGCATTTATATTGAATCAGTAGTAAACAATTCACCTGCAGAAAAGGCTGGTTTACAAGCTGGAGATAAAATAACAAAAATAAACAATGTTGATATTAAAAGTGTTTCTTACTTCAAATATACGCTTTATAAACAAAATGTAGGAAGTACTATTAAACTAACATATATAAGAAATAATCAAGAAAAAACAGTTGATATCAAATTAGAAAGCCAAAATCAAAAAGCATAATAAAACTCCATGTACATAAGATTAACTTATTACATAGAGTTTTTTCTACCTATCTATATAATTATCTTTATCCACCTTAATACTATCATCACTCATACTCTTAGGCGTATAATTAATAATATTTTGACTCTTCAAAAACTTATAAATTCCAGGAGCCCCAATAAAACTAAACAAACTAATCCATATACTTATAACTAAATCTTTCTCATAAAAACTATATACAAAAGGTATTCCAATTCCAAAAGATAATATTAAATTCAAGAAAAAGATATGCCATTCTTTCTTTATAAAAGGCAAACTTTTACATTTTTGAATCGCAGCCATAACAACAGAACTTAAAGTAATAGAAATCATTAAAATATCTAAAAGTTTTTGAGTTACTAAAACATCCATTATATCACCTCCTTAGCAATCTTTTTTGATAGGTATCTTATCTATTTCATCTCTTATATCATCTATTATTCCATCACCACCTAATTTTTTATACTCAATATATAAATTATTAAGTGTTTCTTTTTCGTTTAAAGAAATACAACCCTTATTCTTGTGTAAGTAGTATTTGTCAACATAGATATTCTTAATGATGGCAACAATAGATACACGATTAACTTCAATTGTACTAATTATTTTTTTAATTCTCTTATAAATAGCAATAATTAAAGTTGTTGTTACTGTAAGTACTATTTCAATTAAATAATCAACTAAATATTCCATATAACCACTTCCTACATAAATTCTATGTAGAAAAAAATTTATTGAATATTTAAATAATACAAAAAAATGCAAATATTTAAAATTATTTACATTTTTTTTCTTCCTCTAATTTTTTATAATAATCATATCTATTCTTTGCCCACACCTTCTGTTTTTGAAGTAATTCTTTATTCTCAATAACATTATATCTATTTTGACTACCTAAAAATTCCTCATAAAGATTAAAATCAACATTCTTACTATCAAGCGTAAAATTTAAAGTAACAGGATCGTATCTAAAAGTTAAGAAATATCCACATTTCGTAGCCAAAGAAGCATTTTCTAAATCAGTTCCCATTCCCTTTTTAATACCATGCTCTATACAAGGAGCATATGCAATAATCAAAGATGGCCCTTTATGATTAATAGCCTCATCAAGTACTTTTAAATATTGTTCCTTATTATAACCAATATTAACACAAGCTACATATACATTGGGATAACACATTGCCATTCTTGCTAAATCCTTTTTATAATTAGTCTTACCTGAAGATGCAAAAGATGCAATTGCCCCAAGAGAAGTAGACTTCGATGCCTGCCCACCAGTATTAGAATAAACCTCTGTATCAAGCACTAAAATATTAATATCATTATCAGTAGATAAAACATGATCTAAACCACCAAAACCAATATCATAAGCAAATCCATCACCACCAATAACAAAAACAGTCTTAGGAAGTATATAATCTTTATTCTCTTCTAAATATTTATCATAATCAAGATTATCATAAACATACTTACATATATTATAATCATTATAATTATCTAATAAATTTTTAACAAGTTCCTTATTCTTTCTACTAAATTTAGCATTCATAAGATATTCTCTTAAATCATCACGCTTCTTTTGATAACTTATCTCAATTCCAAGACCATACTCACTATTATCTTCAAAAAGAGAACTAGCCCAAGCCACCGAATATGGTGTTGATGGCGAAGATGCCCCATAAATTGAAGAACATCCTGTAGCATTAGCAATAACCAAACCATCACCCACATATTGTGTCAAATTCTTAATATAAGGTGTTTCTCCGCATCCTGCACACGCTCCAGAAAACTCAAACTTTGGACGATTAAACATTATATTTTTAACATTCTTAACATCATAATTATAATTAATATTTAAATTATTATTAACTAAATTATCAAAATCTTCTTGACGACATTTACTCTTATCATAATTAATTAAACATAAAGCCTTATTTCCCATCTTACCAGGACAAGCATTTACACATAAACCACATCCTGTACAATCTTCATAACTAATAGCAATCTTATAATTTGCATCCATATTACTCTTAGAAAGTACTGCCTTAATAGAATTATCATTACTTTCCGTTAAAAATGGCCTAATAACCGCATGAGGACAAACAAAAGCACATTGATTACATTGAATACAATTTTCCTTTTTCCAAAAAGGTACTACCTCCGTAATATTTCTCTTTTCATACTTCGTACTACCACCTTCATAAATACCTTCCTTATTCTTCAAAAACGCTGAAACTGGCAAATCATCACCTTTTAAATAATTAATAATCTCCTCATTATTTTTATAAACAATATCTTTATAACTTAAATCCTTCCATTTCTCTTCCACTTTAATTTCTACTAAATAATCAAGAGCCTTATCCACTATAACATTATTAATTTCAATTATCTTTTCTCCCTTACTTAAAAACCTATGCTTATTCTGTGCTTTCATAATAGCCTTTACTTTATCTATCTTAATAATATTAATTAGTTTAAAAATAGCAATCTCCATACAAGTACTAATCTTATTCTTAAGCCCAACCTCATTAACTATCTTATTTGCATCTATTATATAAAATCTAATGTTTTTCGTAGCTAATAAATACTTAACCTTATCAGGTAAACTAGTAACTATCTCTTTTTCATTTAAATTAGTATTCAACAAAAGAATCCCATTATCACAGACATTATCTAAAATATCATACTTATACATATAGCTATCCTTAGAAACCACGACTAATTTAGGATTTAAAGGATAATATGGCTTTTGAAACTCCTCATTACCTATTCTCAAATAACTCCTAGTAACGCCTCCACTTTTCTTAGAATCATATTGAAAATAACCCTGTACATACTTATTAGTATTATCACCAATAATCTTAAGAACATCTTTTGATGTTGAAACCATTCCATCAGACCCATAACCATAAAATAAATACTCATCTAAATCACTAGGTATAACAAAATTTTTATCAAAATTCAAACTTAAATTAGTTACATCATCATTAATACCAATAGTAAAATTATTATGTATCTTACCTTCCTCAACATAATCAAAAATAGCCTTAATATGAGCAGGAGTAGTATTCTTAGAAGATAATCCATACCTACCACCATAAATATTAACATTCATATCCTTTAAAGCACTACAAACATCTAAATAAAGTGCCTCCCCATTAGAACCCGCTTCCTTACTACGATCTAATACAACAATATTCTTAACACTATTAGGTATTTTACTAAGTAAATGTTTATTACTAAAAGGACGATATAAGTGTACCGAAATAACTCCATATTTTTTATTATACTTATCATTCAAATAAGAAACAGTTTCATGTATTGTATCACAAACACTACCCATAGCAATAATTATCGTATCAGGATTATCTGCTCCATAATAATTAAACGGTTTATAATTAGTCTTACATATCTTATTAACCTTATCCATATAGTAACATACATCAAGAATTGCATCTTCATAAAATTTATTTCTCACTTCCATACATTGAAAATAAGTGTCCTCATTTTGAGCCGTTCCTCTAGTATTAGGCCTTTCTGGATTAATCGCCTTAACCCTAAAATCATTAAGACTCTTCTTATCAATCAATTCCTTTATTTTATCATTATTTATTAACCTAATCTTATTTATTTCATGACTTGTACGAAACCCATCGAAAAAATGAATAAAAGGCAAACTAGACTTAATCGCCGCTAAATGAGCAACATTAGCTAAATGATAAGCCTCAATGGGATTATTTGAACATAACATACATACCCCAGACATTCTTGTCGCATATATATCTTGATGATCACCAAAAATTGATAAAGCATGTGTCGATATACTGCGTGCCGCAACATGAATAACTAAAGGCAACATTTCTCCAGCTACTTTATATAACGAAGGTATCATTAAAAGCAAACCCTGACTAGCCGTAAATGTCGTAGCTAAGGAACCAGCTTGAAGTGCACCATGAACGAGTCCTATTGCCCCAGCCTCACTTTGCATCTCTACCACTTTAACTTTATTACCAAAAAAATTAACATTATCCTTAGTCATTTTATCAACCAACTCTGCCATAGGAGAAGCAGGAGTTATTGGATATATTCCACATATTTCACTAAAGTTATAAGCCACACTAGCAACGGCATTATTCGCATCCATTGTTTTATATTTCATACAATTCCTTCTTCCTATTATAATTTTATCACAAAATTAGAAAAAAAGATACCAAGTTACAAGATATCTTCCTTAATAAAATCAATTATCTTTTCACCCATTTTATCCCCATTAACAACCAAATATTTCTTTTTAATTTGATAATCTTTCATAAAACTATCTATCTTATCACAAACCCCTTTATTATCTAAAAATATAATTCCATCAACCGCCTCCTGATAATAAAAAATGGCTCCACATAATTTCTTATTATAAATATCATTTTTAACATGCTTAGCATAACTAGCACCAAGTTTTTTGTTTAAAACATTAGCATATATCAAACCAATATCGTTATTAATAATATAATTATAACTTACATCATCTACATATCTATCATAAATACTATCATACATTGAAACTATCAAAATTTTCTTGTTTTCATTATAAAGCATATTGTTTTGATTATTTAAAACTATCCTCTTAATCTTAACTTCCTTATTTTTAGCCTTAATAAAAGCATAAACTATTCTAAAAACATTCTTACTCACCCTAAAACCCATACAAAAAAAAGAATAAAACTCCAATAATAAATTATCGTAATCTTTATATAAAATCATTGAAATATTAGGTAAAACTCTCATTATATCTTGATAAAAGCAATTATTTTCTACTAAAACATAATCACATTTATTAAACAAATAAAAAATATGACTCATATAAATCTTATTATTATAACTAGTATTAATATTAAATATCGTTGCATTTTCTCGTATTTCGTCATTAGTACTAGGACTCACACATACACTACAACCCAAATACTTAAAAAAATTTCTCCATAACTTATTATTTTTATAATATAAATATGCCCTAGGTAGTCCGATTATCTTTTTTCTCATATATCTCTCCAATAAAATCTATGTAAAAATATTCATTTTATTCTAAACTATCTATAAAACTTTGAAATAATCTTCTTTGATAAACATCATCATTTTCTTCTGGGTGCCATTGGCAAGCAAGAAAAAATCTTTTACTATTATCCTCAAATCCTTCAATAACATTATCTTCACTTTTGGCATTTACAAAAAGAAAAGAACCCTTTACTTGATAATTATGTCTTGAGCATACCATTATTGTCTCACTCTTCAAAATACTATATAACTTAGAATTTCTTCTTATTTTTACAGAATGATTAACTTTATAATGATTATTCACTCTTACATAATTACCTCCCTTATAAAAAGCCATAGATTGCATACCAAGACATATCCCTAACGTAGGAATGTCATTTTTATATAAATAATCTATAATCCTAATATCAAAATCATAAAACTCATCACCTCCCTGTAAAATAATACCATTACACATCTTAATTAAATCTAACATCTTATTAAAATCATAATCAGTAATTTTAGGTCCTTCTTCATAACCAAAATCAATATAATTATCTTTACACGGTGGAATAATTACCATAACATTAACGTTATATCTTTGAATAACCTCTAATAATTTCTTATTAACAACCATAACAAAATTATTTTGACTAGTTATATCTGGCCTAGCTACAATACCTATTATTTTCATATAATCCCCAAAATAAAATATGAAAAAAAATAAAAATATATAACACAATTTTCAAAATAACTCTAAAATCTTAAACCATTAAAACAAAAAATATCAATTTTTTACAAATTTAGTATTCTCTAACTATTAAAACTATGTTATAATAATTACAAAGAATAAAGAGGTGCTAAAATGAATGAATTACTTTTTTTAGTTACAATTATAGTGTGCATGACAGGAATAATCGCTTTTTACAAGTACCTTGGTCATGATGGACTATATCTTTGGATTATCATTGCAACAATATTTTCATTCATTGCATCATTTAGAACGATGCCCTTATGCAACTTTAATGTTAATGGAGCCTTTCCAATTCTCAGTTCCATCTATATATGCATTTTTATTCTAATAGAAAAGTACAATAAAAAAGAAACTAAAAAAGTTATCTCAGTTACTATTTTCACGATGCTAATAACAATATTTTATTTCTATATATCTTCAGTATATAAACCAAGCATCTATGATAATACTTCCGTTTACCTAACCAAACTATTAGAAAATAATTTCCTTAACTTAATACTATTTACAATAATGCTAGGACTAAGTGAATATTTAATAATTATTATATATAAACACATTAAAGAATATTATGATAATCCATTTGTTAAAAATTGTTTAACCACGATTGTAATAAGCATCATTGATACAGCTATATATTTACCTATTATTTATCTTGGTAACAATAGCATGAATGTAACTTATGTTGTACTTGCTACCTATACATTTAAATTAATGACATCAATTCTTTATTTACCTTTTATCTATTATATATTAACATTAAAGAAGGTGAAAAAATGAATGAATTAATTTTATTAATAGAAATTATTGTTACGTTTTTCGCACTTATCATGGCAAATAAATTATATGGTAAAAATGGTCTTTACTTTTGGTTAATAATATCCATAATTGCATCGACCATTCTCAGTGTCAAAACTGTCATTATATTCAAATATGAAGTAAGTCTTGGCATTGTTCCATATGTATCTAATTTCATTTGCATGAACATCCTAGTTCAAAAATATGGAACCGAACAAAATAGAAAAATAGTTATCTGCTCTATTATGTCGCTTATTTTCTCATATTTTCTTATATTAATATTAAATAACTGTAGTATAGATTATATTAATTTAGAAAATAACGAAGCATTTATCAATGTTTTTAAACTAGATATTATCAAATGCATAGCCTTTGTAATAGCCTACATCGCTTCCATTTTAGCGAATATTGAACTATACTATCAAATAAGAAAAACTAAAAATAAAATATGGATTAGTAACCTCATAAGTACTATAATCATACAATTTACAGATACTGTTTTATATTCAATTATTGCCTACCTTGTTTTTGCCGACATAAAATTTTTTGTCTTTTCTATAATAATTACTACTATCATTAAATACATCGTGGGTATAATTGGCACAGGAGCAATATATATATGTAAAAAAATAGAAGATTAAGGAGTATAACAATATGAGAACAAGCAAAGAAGAACTAATATCTAACGAATTAAAACCAATAATATGTCAAAAAATAAAAGATGCTAGAATTAAGTTTGGATATTCATTAGAAGATTTAGCAAAAGCACTTAATTATCAAAAAAACAGACAAACATTACATAAATATGAAAACGGCACATTAAATATTCCTTATAATATTTTATTTGAAATATGTCGCATTTTTAATATCGAAGATATTGATATCAGTAATATGCCGATTGACAAAGAAACAAAAAATAAATTCGAGCATAAATTTGTTAAAGATTATGTAAATAGCACTAGAAAAGATAAACACTTAACTCCATATATTGAAAAAATTGTAGAAACATACAAAAATGCTATTTACGAACCTATTACAAATGCAAGTGATTTAACTATCAAAGTTATAGACGATTCCATGGAACCTGCCTATTTAAAAAATGATAAAGTGAACATTGTTAAATTAGATTCCTACAAAAACGGAGACGACATTGTTATAGCCATTAAAAATAACATCTTAGCCGTACGTAGGCTATATAAATATCCTAAAGGCATAATTTTACAAGCATTAAATCCCAAATATCAAACAATTAATATAAATATTGTATCAAATGATATGATATTAGGAAAAGTTGTATCCTTAAAAAGAGAAATAAAATAGTAATTATGAACTGAACCCCAAAAGTTGGACAGTTTATTAA
>UMJX01029102.1_pt1 | contig 27432 bp, 30 predicted proteins | sample 1966131 | NCBI WGS metagenome assembly UMJX01 (sample SAMEA4836162, study PRJEB28245) | human gut metagenome | biome: gut microbiome; material: fecal sample | place: Denmark | collected 2008 | reverse complement strand
GACGGTCCCTACTGGCAATTCCATACTCCATTTTTATATTCTTTATAATAATTTAAATGTCTTTTTGCCAACAAAAGTTTTCTTTTAAAACAAGTATCTTTTTTGTAGTATAAAGGATTAACAACACCTTTTTTCCATAATGTTAAAGCTTTTTTCTTAAATACAGGATTTTCAATATATTTTTTCAAAACACCTTTTGGAACAAATGATAATAATACTTCATCATCTATAACCTTAAAATCCATGTTTTTATTATAAATTAAATCATCAGCCAAAACTTTAACTAAATTATATCCAAGAGGAGAAATATAATAACTACATCTTCCTTGTCTTGCATTTATTTCTAGTACTTTAAATTTTTTATCTCTATAATCATATTTCATATCAAATTCAGCAAAACCTTGATATCCAATGTCTTCCATGAAGGTTTTAATATTTTGTATCATTTCAGAATTATCGCTATATTGATTAAATCCATTTATCAGAACAGCAGCATTTCCAACCATTGTTTTGGAATGTTCTTGTAAACCTATTTGAGCAAAAGATATTAATTTCACTTTTTTATCTTTACCACAATAAACAACACTGTCAAATAAATAACTATCATCACCTGGAATAAATTCTTGTAAAATTAATGTATCTGTATAGCCATTTTCTACTATTTTATTAACTGTTTCAATTAATTTTTCCATAGAATCGACTTTATAAATTTTATTTTTACCTTCAAAATTTATATGATTATATTCAATAACATTACTTGGTTTTATAATTACTGGAAATGTAAAATTATTTGATATTTCAGTTGGATTACTGCAATTATAATAAACAGTTTTTGGAAAATCTAGTACAGAATTTTCGTATGTTTTATAAAAAGTTTCTTTCATAATAAGACTGTTTATTATATCTATACTAGGATAATTGTGGACAAATTGTTCATGTATTTTATCCTTATTTTTACTGATGAATTCTGCGTATGTTTCATTAGAGCTGATTAAAAGAATTTTTTTGTTAGGGTGTTGTTTTCTAAAGTCTTCAATTGCATCTAGAAAACCTTCCTCTGTCCAGATTTTATCATTATAAATAACATTCAAAATATTTGTATATTTTGTGTATATCATTGGCTTTTTGCCAAGTAAATTTGCTTTTTTATTATATATTTCATGATAGCATCTTGCCATATAATAGGCATTTGCATCTGTTCCGATTATTAAAATTTCAAAATCCATATTTTTTCCCTTGTGCATTTTATTTAGGTTTTTAAATTGGAAGTGCCTATAAACCATTTTGATTATTTTAATTAATATTTGATTTCAACAGAGTCATTTTTTGTTTTATAAACTCTAGGAACTCTAGTTGTAATTCCTGTAAATAGAGTATAACTATTAATACCACATTCGTTAGCAACTGTTTTTACAGGTAATTTGTCGCCTCCAACTAAAATAACTTTATCACCTAATTTAACAGTGTCATCAACTTTAACAGCAAGCATGTCCATACATATAGCACCTACAACATTGTATTTTGTGTTATTAATAACTACATGTTTTATTTTTCTTGGGACTCCATCGGCATATCCAATTGGTATAGTTGCAATTATTGAATCTGCATTTGCAATGTATGAAGCGCCATATCCAACAAAATCGTTTTTCTTTATTTTTCTTAAATCAATAACTTCGCTGTATAAAGTTATTGCTGTTTGTAATTTTAAATTGTTTGTAGTGGTTGTTGGGCTGATATTTAGTTTTTTCTTAGTGTGATTGTTACGAATGTTTCTAAGAAAGGCTTTAAGTCCTGTGGTTTTTGGCATGCTTTGAGACATTCCATACATTATTATTCCAAGTCTAATACCATTGCAAAATGGTATTTTTGGATGATTAACAAGTGTTAAAGATCTACCCATATGTACTATTGGGATTGTTGATAAATCTATGTCTTGGGTGATTTTTTCGAATTTTTCTAATTGGTCATCCCAATGTTTGTCTAATATTCCGCTTGTTGCGAAGTGTGTGTAGATTCCTTCTAAGAATAGTTTGGGGTTTTGTGGAATGTTTTGTATTATAAAATTAAAATCTTCCTTAGTTTGAATTCCTAGTCTGCTCATACCGGTGTCTAATTTTATGTGTAGTTTTAGGGTGTTTGATAGTTCTGATTTTAGTAAGTTTTTAAAGTATTCTGTGTTAGAGACTGTTATTGTGATGTTGTTTTGAATACAAGTTTCAATATGGTTTAAGTGAATAGGTTCTAGAATTAGTATTGGAATTTCTGTGTTATAGGTTCTTAGGTTTAATGCTTCTTCTAATGAAGAAACTGCTAAATAGTTTATTCCTCCGGCTATTAGGCTGTTAATTATATAGCTTCCGTGACCGTAGGCGTTGGCTTTCACTACTCCGAAGTAGTAGTTATAGTCTGGGTAATTTTTTTTGATTTCGATTATGTTGTTTTTTAGTTTTTCACAATCTACTTCTAGGTAAGTTTGTCTGTACATGGGATTCTCCTTTTTTTTATTGGATTATATCATAAAAGATTTTGGGTTGCTAGGGGGATGAGGGGTTTTTTGTGATTTTTTTGATGAAGTGTTTTGGGTGGGGGGAATTTGTTGTGTTTTTGGGGGTGGCGCCGAGAGAAAAAATTTTTACTTTTGAAAAAACAAATTCCTTCAAACGCGGTGGGGTGCGTACTGTGTTTGTTGGGCTTGTTACGATAATGACTTGGGTTAGATGTTTGGGGGCTTAGGTCGGAATTTGTTTTTTCAAAAGTAAAAATTTCTTTCTCCGAGGGAGGGGGGAAAATGGGGTTTAGGATGTTTTTTTGGTGGTGTGGAATAGTGTTTTTTAGTAAGGTGAGGGAGGGGGGAGAATTGTGAAGTGAAGAGGTATAGGTGTAACAAAACCAACCCACAATTTGACTTTAAATAAAAAACTTTATATAATATAAACATAAAAGCGAAACATCATATAAGGAGGTAGTTTAAATGAAACTACTATTTAAGCAACGCTTATTTTCTTGGCTAGATAGCTACGACATCTATGATGAGACAGGCAGAGTTGTTTATGTTGTAAAAGGACAACTTGCATGGGGACATTGTTTGAAAATTTTTGATGGCTCAGGCAATGAGTTAGGTCTTGTTAAAGAAAAAGTACTAACGTTTTTGCCAAAATTCGAATTGTATGAAAACAATAGATATTTGGGATGTATAAAAAAAGAGTTTACATTATTCAAGCCTAAATTTAATATTGATTTCAACAATTGGAATGTAGAAGGTTCATTTTGGGAGTGGGACTATACTATTTATTCTGGAAATCAAGTAATAGCTAATGTTTTTAAGGAATTATTTCATATGACAGATCATTATGTTATGGATATTCCGAATCCAAATGATGCTTTTTATGTGCTGATGCTTGTTTTGGCAATTGACGCAGAAAAATGTTCGAGAAATGATTAGAAAAAGCAAAGTATAGTGTGAGACTGCTGAAAAGTAGTCTCACACTATACTTTAGTTATTGTTATTAATAGAAAGGCAAATTGCGTATGATTACACTTATTTGTACAAATTAACAGTGCCAATATTGTGCAAAATACGCATCATGGGGCGTTGTTCAATTGTGCATAACCACATTTTTTCTCACATATACTGTTCTAAGGAGGAAAATGCAATGAGCAACATTAGAAAAATGGCTAAAAAGGCTAAAAAAAAGAAAGATAAATTTAAAATTAGTCAAATTGAGAAAAAGGGAAATTTGACTAGAAAAAAACGAATGAGAAATGCAATAATTGTAGTATTTTTAGTGGCAACTCTAATGATTGGTAGAATTGCATGGATTCAATTTATAGATGGTGATAGATTGAAGTATATGGCATATGTACAACATACCCTTGATAGAAAAATTAATCCTAAAAGAGGTACAATTTATGATGCAACAGGTACAAAAGTACTAGCAGTAAGTGCTACAGTAAGAACAATTACAGTTAATCCGGTAAATATAGCTAAAGAGAATAAAGAAAAGGTCGCAAAGGCTTTATCAGAGATTTTTAATGTGGATTATGAAACTACATTAAAAAAAGTTTCTAAAAGAAGTTCTATTGAAACAATTGCTAGAAAAGTCGAAAAAGAACAAGCAGATGAACTAATGAGATGGATGGAACAAAATAATATTTTAACAGGAATAAATGTGGATGAAGATACAAAAAGGTATTATCCATACAATAATTTAGCTTCTCAAATTATAGGATTTTGTGGAAGTGATAATCAAGGATTGGATGGAATAGAGGCTCTTTATGATTCTAAATTAAAAGGTGAGACAGGAAAAATCATTAAAATAACCGACGCTAAAGGAAATACAATTCTAAAAGAAGGAGAAGATTATGAATCTGCAATTGATGGAAATGATTTGGTTTTAACAATAGATGCTACAATTCAAGGTATTGCGGAAAAGTATTTATCAGAAGCATGTATAGATAATCAATGTACAGATGGCGGTTGTGTTATAGTAATGAATCCAAATAATGGTGATGTTTTGGCAATGGCTGGCTATCCAAATTATAATTTGAATGATCCATATACAGTAAATAGTGAAGAGTTTAAAAATAATTGGGATAATATAACCAAAGAAGAAAAGTCTGCTCTTTTACAACAAATGTGGAGAAATAGAGCAATTTCAGATGGGTATGAACCAGGTTCAACTTTTAAATTAATTACAGCATCTGCAGCATTAGAAGAAGGAATTACAGATACTGATAATAAGGGAGAGTTTAATTGTAGTGGTTCAATAGAAATTGCAGGGGTACGTATTAAATGTTGGAGACATTATAGACCACATGGTGCACAAAGTTTAAGAGAAGCTTTAATGAATTCGTGTAATCCTGTGTTTATAGGAATTGGTCAAAAGCTTGGAGTTCATACATATTATTCATATTTGCAAAAGTTTGGCTTTTTAAATAAAACAGGAATTGATTTACCTGGTGAGGCAGGAAGTATTTTTTTAGCAGAAGACAAGGTTGGTCCAGTAGAGTTGCGGAACAATAGCATTTGGTCAAAGATTTGAAATAACTCCAATTCAAATGTGTACAGCTGTTTCTACTATTGCAAATGGCGGAACATATATTAAACCTAGAATTGTAAAGCAGATTGTAGATAGCCAAACTGGTGAAGTTACAGATGTTGAAACTGTAAAAAAGGATAGAGTTGTATCTGAAGAAACTTCAAAAAAAATTTTAAGTATGATGGAAAGTGTTGTATCAGAAGGAACTGGAAAAAATGCTCAAGTGAAGGGATATTCTATTGGTGGAAAAACTGGAACATCAGAAGATGGTGTAAATACAAATAAGTATGTTGCTTCTTTTGTGGGAGTGACTCCTGTGTCTAATCCACAGTTGGTTGTGTTAGTTGTTATGTATAATCCAACTGGGGAAGGAGGACATGGAGGTGGTGGAGTTGCAGCTCCTGTTGCTTCGCAAATTTTAACAGAGGTTTTACCTTATTTAGAAGTATCTAAAGATAATATTTCTAGTGAAGATATAAAAATGAATGTGGATGTTCCAAATGTTGTAGGGCTTACATATAAAGAGGCTAAAAAGGCTTTGAGAGATGTTGGGTTAGAAATTACACTTAGAAATGAAGAAACAGAGGTTTCAGATGATTATGTTATTTCAAAACAGGTTCCAAATAGTGGGGTGCAAATATTAGAAGGTGGAAGTGTGATTGTGGAATAATCATAAAGTAAAAAGTCGAATTCAATTTAATAACGAAAAATCGCTAAGCAAAAAGTTGAATTCAATTCTGTAAAGTAAATGCAATTTGTATGATTAAATGAAAGTAACGAAAAATTTGCTAAAAGTTCTAGCTCCTATTGGCAAATTTAAAATTTAGTTATATAATAGAAAAAAATTAAATGGAGGTTTCATATGGAATTAAAAAACATATTATCAACCCTAGAAGGTTTAAAAGTAAAAGGTGATTTAAATATAGATATTTCTAATATAGATAGTGATTCAAGAAACATTAAAGAAAATGGCTTATTTGTTGCTATAAAAGGTTTTGATGTGGATGGTCATAATTATATAAAAGAAGCAATAAAAAGAGGAGCGGTAGCTGTAATTGCAAGTATTGATGCAGATAAAAAGTTATTAAAAGAAATAATGGATAAAGTAACCTTAATTTTGGCTCCAGATACAAGGCTTGCTTTAGCAATTTGTGCATGCAATTTTTATGATAATCCTTCTAGAAAGTTTAAGTTAGTTGGAATAACAGGAACAAAAGGTAAAACTACAACAAGTTTCATGGTTAAAAGAATATTAGAAAAAGCAGGTAAAAAGGTTGGATTAGTTGGAACTATTGCTACATATATTGGTGATGAGAAATTAGAAGATAGTGATAGAACAACTCCAGAAAGTATTAAATTACAACAATTATTTAGTAGAATGGCAAGAGAAAATTGTGAAGTTGTAATAATGGAAGTATCTTCACAAAGTTTAAAATTACACAGAGTTGCTGGTTGTGATTTTGATATAGGTGTGTTTACAAACTTTTCAGAAGACCATATTAGTGCCAAAGAACATCCTGATATGAAGGACTATTTTGAATCTAAATTAAAATTATTTGATATGTGCAAAATAGGCTTTGTAAATAGTGATGATCTTCAAACTGCAAAAATACCAAGACTATTACCAGACAAAAATATTTCAACTTATGGAATTGATAATTATTGTAATTTACTTGCAAAAGACATAACTATAACAAATTCATTTGTTGATTATAAAGTAAAAATTGGAACTAGAAATGAAAGAATAAAAATAGATATACCGGGAAGATTTAGTGTATATAATTCACTAGCTGCTATAGCTATTACTACAAAATTAGGTTGTGGTGCTGAAGAAATTAAAGAAGCATTATTAGATTTAAAAGTTCCAGGAAGAAGTGAATTAGTAGAAAATAAAAAAGAATTAACTATTATGATAGATTATGCACATTCTCCAGAAAGCTTGGAAAATATATTATCTGCAGTAAAATCTTATACAAAAGGTAGAGTAATAAGCTTATTTGGATGTGGAGGAGATAGGGATTCTGGGAAAAGACCTTTAATGGGTGAGATTTCTGGAAAAATTGCTGATTTTACAATAATAACTTCAGATAATCCACGTACTGAAGATCCAGAAAAAATTGTAAAACAAATAGAAGAAGGAATGAAAAAAACAAAAGGCAAATATATATGTATAGTAGATAGAATCGAAGCTATAAAATATGCAATAAAAATGGCTAATAAAAATGATATAATAGTGCTTGCAGGTAAAGGACATGAGCCATATCAAGAGATTAATGGGGTTAAACATCCTTTTGATGAAAGAATAATTGTAAATGATATAATAGATGGCAAAATATAGGAATTAAAGTATAGGAAAGGGGTTAACTCAAAAGATGGAATTTCAAATAAAAGTGGTCTTATTGGCATTTGTATTAAGTGTAATTGCTTCAATAATAATAATACCAATATTGAGAAGATTGAAAGTAGGTCAAATAGAAAGAGATGATGGACCACAATCACATTTAAAAAAACAAGGGACTCCCACAATGGGAGGAATTGTAATTGCATTAACTATTGTAGCAATTACAGCATTTTTATACAAAATGTACAATGTAGCAGAACCTAATATAGCTAAAAATCTAATACCACTTGCAGGTGTAACAGTTGGTTTTGGATTAATAGGGTTTATAGATGATTTTAAAAAATTGGTTTTTAAAAATACAGAAGGGTTAAAACCAGCATATAAAATGTTTGGGTTATTAATTGTGGCAGTAGCATTTACATTATATCTAGTGAAAATATTATCACTAGGAACTGAAACATATATTCCAATTATAAAACAATATATTAATTTGCCAATTTGGATTTATATACCATTTGCAATATTTGTATTACTAGCTACAACAAATGCAATAAATTTAACAGATGGTATTGATGGATTGTCTACAAGTGTAACAACAATTATAATTACAGCATTAACAGTAATAAGTATTATTCTTGGAGTTAAAGAGGTAACACTACTAGGATGTACATTGATAGGAGCATGTTTAGGTTTCTTATTATTTAATTTACATCCAGCTAAAGTATTTATGGGTGACACAGGTTCTCTTCTTTTAGGCGGGGCAATCGCAGGAATGGCATTATATTTAAAAATGCCAATTATATTGATAGTATTGGCTTTTATTCCAATAATTGAAACAGTTTCTGTAATGATGCAAGTAGCATATTTTAAAAAGACTGGTAATAGAATTTTTAAAATGGCACCTATACATCATCATTTTGAATTGTGTGGATGGAAGGAAAATAAGATTGTTTCTATTTTTAGTATAATTACTTTAATACTTTCTATTGTGGCAATTAATATTATCTAATTTTAGGATAATTTTAAGATGAGTACTTTAATACATTCTATTGTGGAATTATTAGTATTAAAAAATATATGAATAATAAAAAATATAAGGAGATTACAAATGCGAAAAAAAGTGAAAAAGGTTTCTAATTTTGTAAATAATCAATTTGACTTTACACTATGCATTACAGTGCTTGTACTGCTTGCAATGGGAATAATAATGATATTATCAGCAAGTGCACCTTCTGCATTATCAACAACAGGAGATAGCTATACATATGTAAGGAAACAATTTGCTTTTGCAATAGTTGGTGTTGTTTTAATGTTTATAATTTCTAAAATAGATTATAGATTTTACAAAAAATATTATTGGTTAATATATCACGCATCATGGATAATTCTGCTATTGGTTTTAGTACCAGGATTAGGAGTTTCAGTAAAAGGTGCTACAAGATGGGTAAACTTAGGATTTACTCAATTCCAACCATCAGAATTAACAAAAATAGGTTTAATAATATTTTACGCAGGATATTTATCAGATCATAAATCAGAATTAACAAATTTTAAAAAAGGATTTTTTAAACCACTTTGTTTTGTTGTACCGCCAATAGGAATATTATTTTTAGTACAAAACCATCTTAGTGTATCTTTAGTTATAGGAATAATTACTATTACAATGATGGTAATGGCAGGATGCAAAATGTCACACTTTGTTAATACTGGTATAGTTGGCGTTTCAAGCATTTTTGGAGTAATCGGTTTATTGCAAATGTCTGGAAAAGGTGGATTTAGATTAGATAGAATTGCTACATATTTTGACCCATGGGCTGATGCACAAGGTACTGGATACCAAATGGTTCAGAGTTTATATGCTATTGGTTCAGGAGGATTTTTTGGAGTTGGTTTAGGCGAAAGTAAACAAAAATATTTATATATACCAGAACCACACAATGATTTCATATTTGCAATACTAGCAGAAGAATTAGGCTTTATAGGATGTGCTTTCGTAATAGCAATGTTTGCTATATTCATATGGAGGGGAATTCTTATAGCAATGAAAGCCCCAGATATGTTTGGTAGTCTAATAGCAATAGGTATAACAACTTTAATTGGTGCACAAGCAATAATAAATATTGCAGTTGTAACAGCTTCAATACCTACAACAGGTATTGCTTTACCATTTTTCAGCTACGGTGGAACAGCATTACTTATATTATTGTGCAATGTTGGAATACTGCTTAATATTTCTAGAGCAGGTTCTAAGGTGTGAGGAAATTTGGGAAGGAAGTGGGGAAGAAATTGGGGAAGGAATTGGGGAAGGAATTGGGGACGTTTTTCTTTTCCTTCTTAATAAACATAAATTATTAGCAATTATATTTATTAGTAAAGAAGGAAAAGAAAAACGTCCCCAATTCCTTCCCCAATTCCTTCCCCAATTCCTTCCCCACTTCCTTCCCAAATTCCTTAAAAAGGAGGATTATATGAAAGTAATAATTTCAGCAGCTGGTACTGGGGGACATATAAACCCAGGGATAGCTATAGCAAATAAAATAAAAAAAGAACAGCCTGATTCAGAGATAATTTTTATTGGGACTTCAAGAGGATTAGAAACAGATTTAGTGCCAAGAGCTGGATACAAATTAAAAACATTAGAAGCATATGGATTAAAAAAGGAAATATCAATAAGAAATTTGAAGAATATTATAAAAACAGTTAATAGTACTAAACTTGCTAAAAAATATATAAAAGAATTTAAACCAGATGTTGTTATAGGAACCGGAGGATATATTTGTGGACCGGTATTTGCAGCAGCAACCGCTAACAAAATTCCTTCGGTATTACATGAAAGCAATGCTTATCCAGGAAGAGCGGTTAAAATGTTTGCTAAAAAAGCAACAAAGGTATTGGTTGGATTTGAAGCTGCTAAAGAAAGATTACCTAAAGCGAAAGAAGTTGTTGTTACCGGAACACCTACAAAAGTGAGAAAAATCCAATTAACAGAAAAAAGAAAACAAGAATTGTTTGAGGAATTAGGTTTAAATTCCAAATTGCCAATTGTTTTAGTTTTTGGAGGAAGTCAAGGCGCAAAAGCAATAAATGATGCAATAATAGGAATTTTAAAAGAAGGAAAAAATAAAAATTATCAAATTGTATGGGCAACAGGTCAAAAACAATTTGATATAATAAAACAAGAACTTGCAAAAAATAGTATGGATATTAACAAGATTAAAAATTGCAAAGTTCTACCTTATATTTACAATATGGAAGAAATGTATGCACTTTCAAATTTGGTAATTGCTAGAAGCGGTGCAATGACAATAACTGAGCTTGCAATAATGTGTAAGCCTGCAATATTTATACCATTACCAAGCGTAGGAGCTAATAGGCAAGAAGATAATGCAAGAGTAGTAGAAAAATTAGGTGGAGCAAAAGTAATTTTAAATTCTGAATTAAATAGTAATAATTTATCAGAAATGTTAAATGAATTAACATCTGATATAAAATTATTAGATGAGATGGGAAAAAAGGTTAATTTGCTTGAAGTAAAAAATGTTGAAGACAAAATATATAAAGAAATTTGTAGTGTAGTAAAAAGATAAATGCTGTCGAATTTTATAATATTGAGTAAATAAAAGTAAGATTTAACAAGAATTTGACATACGAAAATGCTTGAAATGTAGGCAATTATAGAATATAGTGATATTAAACAATAACATAAACAGGAGGTTTTTGTATGGAAACAATCAAAGAATTTTATGGTGGAACATCATTAAATTTTAATGATGTTGAACATTTTTCAAGTAAGGGAAAAATAGAACTTAAATATTATAAAATTATTAGTAATATTGTTGAGAAGAAGAATAAAAAGCATAAATATGGCATAGAAGTTGTAAAAAAATATGTAAACAATAATGTAATAAGTGAAGAAAAAAAGGAAATTTTCAACTGTATAGAAAATGAAGAGGCAGCAGATAGAGTTCTGGAATTATTAAAAATTAATAAAGTTTCTCCAATTAATGTTTTAGATATTTTACAGGACTTATCAGCGAAGAAAAATTGTTTGTTAATAAGGTGAATATTTTAAGACGCGTTACTGAATTATCAAGAACGCGTTTTTTTGTTTTTATAAAATAAATAATTAATTCATAGGAATTTAATATATGGATTGAAATTATAATAAAATTAAGATAAAATACTGATAGTATATATTTAGGAGAGTGTAATTATGATAGTATCAGATTTAGAAAATAAAACAAAATATATAATGAAAAAATATGGAATAACAGCAAATAAAAATCTTGGACAAAATTTTTTGATTAATGAAGATGTTGTAAATAATATAGTAAACTCATCAGAAATTAGTAAGCAAGATTTAGTAATTGAAATCGGACCAGGCCTTGGAACTTTAACTGAAAAGTTGTTAGAAAAAGCAGGAAAAGTTATTGCTATAGAATTAGATGAAAGAATGATAAAAATTCTTAATGATAGATTTAGTTTGTATGATAATTTTGAACTGATTAATGAGGATGTTTTAAAAGTTAACCTAGCTGAAATAATAAAAAAAGAAAAGGAAAACAACAATTTTTTTAATGCAAAAATTGTTGCAAATTTACCATATTATATAACTACACCGATAATTATGAAATTATTGGAGGAAGAACTTGATATAAAAAGCATAACTGTAATGATTCAAAAGGAAGTGGCTGAAAGGCTTATTGCTGTTCCTGGAGATAAATTTAGTGGCGCTATTACATATTGTGTGTATTATTATGCAGATTCTGAGAAAATAATGGTGGTTGATAATAATTCTTTTATTCCTGAGCCAGAGGTGCAATCTGAGGTTATTAAGCTAAATATTAGAAGTGCTCCGGCTTTAGAATTAAAGGATAAGGATTTGTTTTTTAAGGTGGTTAAAGTTAGTTTTATGCAGAGAAGAAAGACTTTGATAAATTCTTTAGTAAATGGAGGGGTTTTGAAAAGTAAGGATGAGGCTAGAAAAATGTTTGAGGAGCTTGGATTTGATGTGAATGTTAGAGGTGAAAATTTGAGTATGGGGGATTTTGAGAGAATATGTGAGTGGTTGTAAGATTCCTTTTTGGGGTTGGCACCGAGAGAAAAAATTTGTTACTTTTAAAAAAACAAACTCCTTCAAACGTGGTGGAGTGCTTACTGGGTTTATTGGACTTGTTACGATAATGACTTGGGTTAGATGTTTTGGGGCTCAGGTCGGAGCTTTGTTTTTTCAAAAGTAACAAATTTTTTTCTCCGAGCGAGGAAGGAGATAAGTTGAGTATTTGTTTGCTTTTGAGAATTTTGAGTAGTTAGGGATTATTTTCAATTGTGTTGGGAAAAAAGAAGAATTTAAGTGAAGAAGTAGATTGGAGTTTGAGGGAGTGGTGGATGAGTACTATAAAAAAGTGGTAAAGATATTGTGCGAGTTGAATGGTAATGGTATAATATAATTAGATTATTAGGAAAGGTTTTTATATGAATCAGATATTAGTAAATGAAAAAGTGTATGTAACACCTAAATTGAAAAGAAAAAAGATATTTTATAAAACTATGTTTATATTATCGGTATTGATTGTTTTAGCATTAATAATTTATCTTATATATTCTGAATATGATAGGAGAAAGGGCGAAGCTATATCAAAAGATATATTGGGTAATATAGCAGATGTTGACACTACAGTTATAAATGATGATGCATTAGTTGTGGCTTTAAATGATAATATTGAAGAGGTTCATCCAAAACAGTTGGATAAGTTTAATACTGTGTATAAAACAGATAGCGGAAAAGAATATAAAGTGGATTCTATTTTGAATATTCCGTCACTTGAAATTAAGTATCCAGTATTATCTGAGTCTACAGATGAGTTGTTAAAAATTTCTCTTAACAAGTTTTGGGGAGGAGAACCTAATTCAGTAGGAAATTATTGCGTAGTTGGACATAATTATGATGGGAAAGATATATTTTTTGGTAAGTTAAACAAAATACAAAATGGAGATATAGTGGAGTTAGAAGATAAAACAGGAAAAGTGCTACAATACAAGGTTTATAATAAGTTTATAGTTCAACCAACAGATGTGGCATGTACAAGTCAGATAACAAATGGGAAAAGGGAAATGACATTAATAACTTGTAGTGATGGTGGAAAAACTAGATTAATTGTAAAGTGTAGGGCAATAGAATAATGGACAGTTAAAAATACGCATATATAACCAATAGTGGAATAATTAATAAAAACACTTCATATATTATAATAGGGGGTGTTTTTAATTATGATTATTTTGAGTAAAAAAAGATTAATTTTAATAACAAGCATGATATGTGTTTCATTAACAGTGTTCTTAGTAAATAGTTCTTTAACAGGAACACAAACAGTCGAAACTGTTAATCTCCCAGTCTCAAACAAAATAATAGTTTTAGATGCACGGTCACGGAATTCCAGATGAGCGGAGCACAAAGTAGTAATGGAACAACAGAAGCAGAAACAAACCTAAAAATTGCATTAAAAGTTCAAACTCTGCTAGAACAAAGTGGAGCAACAGTAATATTAACAAGGTCTGATGAAAATGCAATCTATGATGTGGATAGTAAAACTTTAAAACAGAAAAAAATTTCAGATATACATAATAGAGTAAAAGTAGGTAATGAAAGTTCTGCAGATATATTTGTTTCAATTCATTTAAATAAAATTCCACAACAACAATATTATGGATGGCAAACATTTTATAAAGAGGGAAATGAGCAAAGTATGAACTTAGCCAAAAGCATACAAAGTAATTTGAATGATTCAATACAAAAAGAAAATAAAAGAGTTGCAATGAAAATAGATAATATCTATATTGTTAAGCATGTAGAAATTCCTACTAGTATTGTAGAGTGTGGTTTCTTATCAAATCCAGAAGAAGAAAAACTTTTATTAGAGGATGATTATCAGAATAGATTAGCATGGGGAATTTATAATGGTATAATGGATTATTTTTATGAAATGTAATTGTAAAATTAATAACAAAGGAAAATTTTTCTTGGAATGTTAAATTTGCAATTGGAGATAATATGTGGTATAATATAAAAAGTTTGCTAAGGAAAACAAAGGAAGGTGACTTATATTTTAAAAAGAAAAATAATATATCATACGAAAAAATCTTTTAAATGTATAAATTTATTTTTTCTATTATTAATAGGTATAATAGCAATAATTTTAACTAAATATAAACCATCATATGCAGTAACAATATCAGGAGAAATTGTTGGATATGTGAAGGATAAAACCGATTTTCAAACAAGAATTAACAATGAAATTTTAGCACATACAGGAAATGTTGCATTTGTTACAATAAATCAATTTCCAGAATATAAACTAGAACTTGTAAGTAGAAAAGAGCAAACTAATGAAGATGAACTTATAAATTCATTAAAACAAAATGCAGAAATAACATATAAGTATTACGCAGTTACTTTTAATAATGAAACTATGGGTTATTTAAATACTTTAGAAGAAGCTGAACAGCTTGTTGCTGAAATTAAAGAAGAACATAATGAAAATTTTGATTCAAAAATTGGAATTAGTGAGTATTATACAATTAATGTTGATGATGCACATAAAATTGAAGAAACTACAAATATGGTTTTAGCAAAACAGGAAATTGAATCATCAGTAGATAATTATATAGATAAAGAGAAAAGAACAGTTAATGGAATTTATTTAGCTACAACACCTATTTCAGGAATAATTACATCAAGATTTGGTAGTATAGAAAATGTACGTTCAGGTGCACATACAGGTCTAGATATTGCGGCACCAAATGGAACACCAATAATGGCTACAGCAGATGGTGTTGTTACACATGCTTCAATGATGGGAACATATGGTAATTTAGTTATAATATCACACGGAAATGGTATAGAAACATATTATGCCCACTGTAGTAAAATTCTAGTTAGTGTAGGTCAACAAGTTTCATCAGGGGAAAATATTGCTTTAGTAGGTTCTACTGGTAATTCCACAGGAAATCACTTACATTTAGAAATACGTATTAATGGAAAAGCAGTAAATCCACAAAAATATTTATATAGAAATTAATAAATATTTAATTAGCAAATATTAAAATGGAAAAATAATAAAATAGAAAAACAATAAAATAATCAAACAATAAAATAATCAAACATAGAATAATAAAACAATAAAATTATAGATTAGAAAAAGTAAAATTGTAGAATAAAAAATGAAAAATCCAGCTAGATAAAGGCTGGATTTTTTGAGGCTCTTGAACCTCTTTTTAACTGAAAATAAAAGGGGATGTTTTATTTTTCTTAAGTCAGCAACTGGAGTAATTGTTACTAACTTATATATAATATATCAGTGAATTTTGTCCATTGTGTGAATTATTTGTGATTAATTAATAAAATTATATACATTGGGATATATACAATTTGCACTCTTTTATAAAATAAACATAATATATAACATATTAAATTATAGAAAGGGTGAACAAAATGAAATCATACATAATAGAAGGTCGGAAAAAGATTACAAGGTGAAGTAAATATATCAGGTTCTAAAAATGCTTCACTACCAATAATTGCTTCTACAATATTGAATTCAGATATAAATAGATTATATAATGTACCTAAAATTCATGATACGCAAATAACTTTAGAAATTTTGAAGATTTTGGGTTGCAAGATTAAGAAGAATAGTGGTAAAATAGAGATTAATTCAAGGTATATAAACAAAACAGAGATTCCAGAAAATTTAATGAGGCAAATGAGATCAACAGTTATACTTGCAGGTGCATTATTAGGAAGGTTTAAAAAAGTTACATTTTCGTATCCAGGTGGATGTGAAATAGGCTCAAGGCCAATTGATTTACACTTATCTGCATTTAGAAAAATGGGCATACAAGTTGAAGAAACAGCTGGATTTATAAAGTGTAGTTGTGATAAAATAATAGCTGCAGATATTAACTTAGATTTTCCAAGTGTGGGAGCAACAGAAAATATAATATTAGCAGCAGTTCTTGCAGATGGGACAACAACAATAAATAATTCTGCTATGGAACCAGAAATAATAGATTTGGCAAATTGCCTAAATAAAATGGGCGCTAAAATAAAAGGCGCAGGTACTAATGTAATTAAAATAACAGGTGTAACAAAATTAAAAGGAACAGGTTATAAAGTAATGCCAGATAGAATTGAAACAGGAACATTTTTATGTGCAGCAGCTATTACAGGGGGAAAAATTAAAATTAATAATATTATACCAGAACATGTTGTACCAGTAATACATAAATTGCAAGAGGCTGGATGTGAAATAGAAGTAGAAAAAAATTATATAATATTAGAAGCACCTAAAAAACTTAAAGCAATTGAAATAAAAACAATGCCATATCCTGGATTTCCGACAGATATGCAACAGATTTTTGGTGCGGTTCTATGTTTAGCAAAAGGAACATCTGTTATTATAGAAAATATTTTTGAAAATAGATTTAAATATATAAATGAATTGATACGAATGGGTGCAAAAATTAAAATTGAAGGTAAAACAGCGGTAATAACAGGGGTTAGAAAACTCTCAGGAACTACAGTTGAAGGTCATGATTTAAGAGGTGGAGCAGCTTTAATACTTGCAGGACTGGCAGCCAAAGGAAAAACAAATGTAGAAAATATAGAGTATGTTTTAAGAGGATATGAAAATATAGATAGAAAATTAAATATGTTAGGTGCTAATATTAAAGAAGTAGGTGGTTAAATTGGCTAAAAATGAAAGAAAGAGAACAATGGTGTATTCAAATGTAAATAAAAAGGCAGATAAAAAATCTGCCTCTAAAAATAATGATATTATAAATTTAGATAATGAAATTGTAATAGGATTAAATCCTTTACCAAAGCCAAAAGAAATTGCTAAAAAGCAAAAAAAAGAAAAAGATAAAAAGAAAAATAAGAAAATCAAAAAACAAATAGAAAAGGAAAAGGTTGATTACAATTCATTATTTCAAGATGACATTAATGAAAAAGAAAAAAATAAAAAGGACAAAAAAATTAGTGTTGAAAGTAAAATTAATAAAAAAATAGATAGTAATCAAAAGGCAAAGAATAAAACTAATAGTAATCAAAAAGTGAATAATAAGAATGAATTCGATAGCAAAATTGCAAATAACCAATCAGAAAAAAATGTAAAACAACAATCAAGTAATTCTAAAATAGGACAAGCCAAAAATAATCAAAAATCTATAGCAATACAACAAAAAATAAAAATGCAAAAAAGAAGAGCAATAAAAAAAATGGCAACATTTTTCTTGTTACTAATTTTATTAATTGGGGCTTTTGTGTATTTCTTATTATCACCAGTATTTAATGTAAAAACAATTGAAGTTCTGAATAATGCAAATATAACTACAGAACAAATAACAAATGTATCTGGTATAAGTATAAATGAAAATATGTTTAAGTTTTCAAAAAAAGAAGTGAAAAAGAATATTTTATCAAACCCATATATAGAAGATGCAAAAATATCTAGAAAAATATTTTCAAATAAAGTTCAAATAGATGTAAAAGAAAGAAATGCAACACTTATGCTAGAATATGGAAATTCATATGTATATATAAATAATCAAGGATATATATTGGAAATATCTCCAATAAAACTAGACACACCTATATTAAAAGGGTATGTAACACCGTTAGAAGAGGTTAAACCAGGGAATAGATTAAACAAAGAAGATTTAGAAAGATTAGATACAGTTTTAAAAATATTAGAAGCGGCAGAAACAAAAGAAATAGCAAATTTAATTACACAAATAAATATTCAGAGCAAAAAGAATTATATAGTGGTATTGGAATCAGAAGATAAGACTGTTTATTTAGGAGAATGTTCAGATTTATCTACACAAATGTTATATATAAAAGAAATGATAAAAAGAGAAAAAAATATTGAAGGAGAATTTTTTGTGAATATGGATTTAAATACTACTAATCCAGTATTTAGAGAAAAAGTATAAAAGTACAATTACAAATAAAAAGGTTTATAGGTATAACCTTAACAAAAACCTAAATATATTGTGCAAGGAGAAATGCTCAAATATGAAAAATTGGAAAATTGGGTTAACATTAGGAATAGTATGTTGTATATTAACAATAGCTATTTGTATTCAATTAAAAACAGTTGATGATACTAATTCAACAGTATCACAAACTTTAACTAGTAATAATTTAAGAGATCAAGTACTGAAATGGAAAGAAAAGCATGATAAGGCTGTAGCAGATTTAGAAACTTCAGAAATGCAATTGGAAAACATAAGATTACAATCTACTCAAAATGATGAAAATGCTGTAAAAAAAGAGGAAGAAATTAAATTAGATAATATTTTATTAGGGCTAACAGATGTAAAAGGTGATGGAGTAATATTAACTCTTAAAGATAATAATAGTGTATCATTATCAAACATAGGACCATTAGATAATATTGAATATTATTTAGTACATGCTGGAGATTTAGTAGAAGTAGTAAATGATTTGAGAAATGCAGGAGCAGAGGCAATTTCAATAAATGGACAAAGAATAATTAATTCTAGTGCAATATATTGTGCTGGTAATGTTATAAAAGTAAATGGTGAAAAAATAAGTTCTCCAATAGAAATAAAAGCAATAGGTTCACCAGAATTATTATATGGCTCAATTACAAGACCTGCTGGATACATAGAATTATTAGAACAAACAGGTGTTATTGTAAATGTGAAAAAGAGTACTAATATCACTATTAATAAATATGATGGAATTATAAATTCACAATATATAAAAAATGAGTAATATTTCAGAAAATGAGGTGTTTTAATGGAAAAAGGAAAAGTTGTGATATCAAGTGTTATCTTCTTGATTACAGTAGTATTAGTTTCATTAATTTTTATACAATTCAGAACAGTTGAAGAAACAAATATGATGGGTATTGAAAGTATGAGAGAAGATGAATTAAGACAAGAGGTCTTAGATTGGAAAAATAAGTATAACGAAATAGATGAAAAATTAAAATCTAATAATGCAAAAATTGAAGAATATACAAAAACAATTCGTAATAATGAGCAATCATCTCAATTATTAGATGCAGAACTTAATGAATATAATATGCTAGTTGGAAAAACAAATGTAACTGGAGATGGAGTTATACTAAAATTAACAGATACATCTGAAATGTCTTATAAAGCTAGTAATATAACATATTTAATAAATGAGTTAAAATATGCGGGAGCAGAAGCAATTTCAATAAATGGACAAAGAATAATTAATATAACAGATATCGTTTCAATTAGCGGAAAATATATATTAGTGAACGGGGAAAGAATTATAAGCCCATATGAGGTAAGAGCTATAGGAAATCAAGACAAATTAAATGAAGTACTTAATTTTAAAGATGAAGGTTTTATTCCATATTACAAAAATAAAGGATATTCAATAGAAATGAGTTTGCAATCAAATATAAGTATACCAGCATATAATCAACAGATTGTTTTGAAATATATAAAAGAGGAGGAATAGTTATATGATATTTATAGCAATAATTTTAGGATGTATTATAGGAGTTGTAGTGGGCAATTTTGCACCAATAATTTCATATACATATTCAGGTTATTTAGCAATTGCAATAATTGCAGCACTAGATTCAGTGTTTGGAGGAATTGTTTCATCGTTAAATAAAAAGTTTGATATGGGAGTTTTTCTTTCTGGTTTTTTTGGAAATGCAATTTTAGCAATGTTGCTTACTTATTTAGGACAAAGATTAAATGTGGATATTTATTTAGCAGCAATATTTGTTTTTGTAAGTAGAATGTTTAATAATTTAGGAATTATACGTAGATATTATTTAGAAAAATTTAGAGAAAAAGATAAAAAGCCTGAAACAGTAGCAAAAGAGGAAATAAAAGAATAGAAAAAATTTTTACAAAAATATTTATAATATTACAAAATAAAACATTATTACAAAACTATTACGAAAATATTACAAAAATATAACAAATTCTATTGACTTTTTTAAAGAAATATAATATTCTTACTAGGAATTAAACTAGGAATAAAAACGCGTAAAAAATGGAGGAGTTAACTTTGGCTATAGGAGATGTAATTGTTGGAATTGATATAGGCACCTCAAAGGTAAGCCTTATCATTGGAGAAGTTAATAATTTTAATCAAGTAGAAATAATTTGTAGCACAAATCAAGCTTGTAATGGAATAAAAAAAGGAAAAATAATAGATGAAAATGAAGTTATAGAAGCGGTAACAAAAGTTATTGCAGATGCTGAAGCAGATACAAATTTAAAAATAAATTCAGCATATCTAACAATTCATGGAAAATATGTAACAATTGTACAAAACAGTGTTATTAAGGAAGTAAAGGACAAATATGCAGGAATTACAACAAAGGATGTTTCATCAGCTATAATGCAAGCAAAAGACATTGATGTTCCAGAAGGAATGAGCATAATAGATATAGTAGCAGAAAAATTTGTGTTAGATGATGGAAAAACAGTGTCAGACCCAATAGGAAATTTCAGTTCTAAATTCACATTAAAAGCACAAGTAGTATTGGCAGATAAAGAATATATAAGACAATTAGTTAGCATATTTAAAAAATCAAATCTAGAAATAGATGGACTAGTACCAATAACACTAGCAGAAAGAAATTTAGTTTTAGATACACATGAATTAACAGATAATATTATGATATTAGATGTTGGTGCTGGAAATACTGATATAGGAGTATTTGAAGGAACAGAATTCGTATATACAAATACAATTCCATTAGGTGGAGATAATATAACAAACGATATTGCATTAGTACTTAATATTTCACATGAAGAAGCAGATAAACTAAAAAAACAATATGGATTAGCAATGAAATCATATATAGATAATGATAATGAGATATTGTTAACAACATGTAAGGATGAACAATCAAGTAGAGTAATAAAAAGTTCAGAATTAATAGAAATAATAGAAGCAAGAATCGAAGAAATATTTACATTAATAAATAAAGATATAACAATGCAAGGTGTAAAACCAAAAATAAATAATGTAATATTGACTGGACAAGGAATTACAAATATAAGTAAAAGCGATGTTGTAGGAAAAGTGGTTTTAAATATACCTGTAAAAATATCAACAGGAAGAGGAATTAGTACAGTAAGACCAGGGTATAGAACAGTGTATGCACTAGTTAGATATATAGCATCAAGACAATTCGCAAAAAATGTTTCAAGCAATATAGATACAAATGCAGAAAAAGGAAATTTATTCAAAGGAATTTTAGAAAAGGTAAAAGACTTTTTCTATTCATAGAATGAGAGATGACTATAAAATAGTCAAAAGGATGTTTTTAATTTTTAAAATATAAATAAAAATAGGGAGGAAGAACATTATGATAATGGATGGCATGGAAGAAAGTGGACTAATGATAGACGGAACAGCTACTATTAAAGTTATAGGTGTTGGCGGCGGTGGAACAAACGCTGTTAACAGAATGGTTGATTCTGGAATAAGAGGTGTAGAATTTGTTGCTGTAAATACAGATAGACAAGCATTATTATTATCAAAGGCAGCATCAAAAATTCAAATAGGAGAAAAAATCACAAGAGGATTAGGAGCAGGAGCAAACCCTGATATAGGAGCTCAAGCAGCTGAAGAAAGCAAATCTGAAATAACAGAAGCATTACGTGGAGCAGATATGGTATTTGTTACAGCACGGAATGGGTGGTGGAACAGGTACAGGTGCAGCACCAATAGTTGCAGCATGTGCAAAAGAAATGGGAATATTAACAATAGGTGTTGTTACTAAACCATTTACATTTGAAGGTAAAAAAAGATTATCACAAGCTGATAGAGGAATTGAAAGTTTAAAAAGTAAAGTTGATACATTAGTTGTTATTCCTAATGATAAATTATTACAAGTTATTGATAGAAAAACATCAATAGTAGAAGCTTTCAAAATGGCAGATGATGTTTTAAGACAAGGTGTACAAGGTATTTCAGACTTGATCGCAGTACCAGGACTTGTAAACTTAGACTTTGCTGATGTTAAAACAATAATGTTAAATACAGGTATGGCACATATGGGTATAGGAAGAGCATCTGGAGAATCAAGAGCAGAAGAAGCTGCAAAACAAGCAGTTCAAAGCCCAATGTTAGAAACATCAATAGAAGGTGCAAGAGGAGTTATCATCAATATTACAGGTGGAACTAACTTAGGATTACATGAAGTTAACACAGCAGCTGAATTAGTTCAAAGAAGTGTTGACCCAGAAGCAAATATTATCTTTGGTGCAGTTATAGACGAAACATTAGAAGAAGACATTGTAATTACAGTTATAGCAACAGGTTTTGAAGATGAAGAAAAAGCAAAAATGGGAACAATTCCTGTAAATAAAATTGTAGATAAAGCTTGGGAACAAAAAATAAATTCAGTTCCTACACCAGTTGAAAACAATTCAAATCAAGCAAATGATTTAGACATACCTTCTTTCTTAAGAAAAAATAAATCAGGAAATAAGTAATAAGGTCTAATTAAATTACATATTATATATAAAAAAAAGAAATAATCTAAATTTGTAGATTATTTCTTTTTTTTGACTTCACAAACCGACAGCTTTTTTTAATACAACCTGATAGAATGTGCACAGTTAGGAACATACTCCTGATTATGAAAAACATATAATGAGGAACACATTAAGCAAAAATCGAAAGGTTCAAAAAATGACAGTTTATTTAGATATTGTATTTTTAGAAAATGTAATTATGAATTATATAATTATTTTTGCCAGTTGCGTTGTTGTAAAAGCAGAAGTTAAACACTGGAGAATTTTAGTATCAAGTAGCATAGGGGCTATATATACGATTGTCATGTATTTAAATATAATACCAATATATTCAAACTTTTTTATGAAACTATTACTATCATTTGTTATGGTGTATATTTCATTTTTACCAAAAAGTTGGAAAAAACTATTAAAGAATTTATTAATATTTTATTTGGTTTCATTTGTGTTTGGCGGATGCGTTTTTGCACTAATGTATTTTGTATCACCACAATTAGCACTAATTAAAAATGGAGTTTTTGTAGGAGCATACCCAATAAAAATAGCGTTAATAGGTGGATTAATTTCATTTGTAATAATACAAATAAGCTTTAAGATAGTTAAAACAAAACTAAGTAAAAAAGATATGATATATGATATTGAAATAATAATTAACAAAAAAGGCATAAAAGTAAGGGCTTTGCTAGACACAGGAAATTTATTAAAAGATCCTATAACAGGTATTCCGGTTATAGTTGTAGAACATAAAAGTTTATATTCAGTTTTACCAACTGAAATTTTAAACAATATCAATAGAATAATAGGAGGTGACACAAATGAATTAACACAAAATAATGAATGTAATCAAATAATTTCAAGATTTAGAATAATTCCATTTTCTTCGATAGGAAAACAAAATGGATTATTATTGGGAATAAGAGCAGATTATATAAATATTATATTAGATGAAAAAATAGAAAATATTAACAATGTGATAGTAGGAATTTATGATAAGTCTTTTACAAAAAATGGAATGTATTCAGCTATATTTGGGTTGGATATATTAGAAGGAGGCAAATTAAATGAATGTATTGAAAATGTTAAGGTCTAGTATAAATAACATTTATGCTAAATATATAAATAATACAAATCTAGAAGATGTTTCAATATTTTATGTAGGAGGAAGCCAAACTCTGCCACCACCATTAGAACCAGAAGAAGAGGAAAAAGCATTAGATAGATTAAGTAAAGGTGATACATCAGTAAAACAAATTTTGGTTGAAAGAAATTTAAGATTAGTTGTATATATAGCTAAAAAATTTGAAAATACTGGGATAGGAATAGAAGATTTAATTTCTATTGGAACAATAGGATTAATGAAATCAATAAATACATTTAATACAGATAAAAAAATTAAGTTAGCCACATATGCTTCTAGATGTATAGAAAATGAAATACTTATGTTTCTACGAAGAAGTAATAGAATAAAAACAGAGGTTTCAATAGATGAACCATTAAATCAAGATGGAGATGGAAATGAATTATTACTGTCAGACATATTAGGAACAGATGCAGATGTTACTTCTAGAAGAATAGAAGATGAAGTTGATAAAAAATTATTACATGCATCTATAGAGAAGTTAAATAAACGCGAAAGAAATATTATGGAATTAAGGTTTGGATTTGGAAGTTCTGATGGAAATGAAAAAACTCAAAAAGAAGTAGCAGATATGTTAGGAATATCACAGAGCTATATTTCTAGATTAGAAAAGAAAATAATTAATAAAATGAAAAGAGAAATAATGAGCAAGACTGGATAAATTATAAATGAAAAAGGGAAATTTATAAAATTTGAAAAAGATGAATTTACAATAATTGAAAAAGATAAATTTATAATGATTGATAAAGATAATATAAAACAAATTTACATAAATATTGATTTTGGAAAAATAATCTGATATAATAGTAGGCAGTTGTTGAATTTTACAAATAAGGGAGGAAATAGTAATATGAGTAAAAAAACTCTGATTACTATTATATTTATTACTACTATAGTGATAATAAGTGGAACTTTTATTGTATATGCTAAAAATGACAGTGATAAATATGAATTAGTAAATTCAACAAAAGATGAAGTCTATGAAAACACATCAGATAAAAATAAAATGAAAATATATGAACCTTCTTCTAGAGGTAATAATATAGATAGAACAGTTTTAAATGAAGATGAAAGAAATATAAATTCTAATATATCAACAAATTCTGAACAAAATGTGGAAAATTATAGTGAAAAAGTAATTATAAAAGAAAAATTTGTACAAGGTGTGAAAGTAACTACATATAATAATGTAACATATAATGTATTTTCAACTGGAGAAAAAGAGATTACAAATGAAATAAAAACAATAGAATTTGATAATTCTACATATAACGGGAATACAAGTACACTAGTAGACGAAGCGAAACATAATATAGATGAATATATGGAAAAAAGAAATATGGTACTAAATATAACTAATAAGTATAGAGAAGAAGTAGGATTAAACAAACTAGTATTAGATAGAAATCTTTCAATAGCAGCATCTGTAAGAGCACTAGAAATGGCATATACGAATAAATTATCGCATATTAGACCTGATGGTGCTAAATGCTTTAGAGTTTTAGATGATTTAAATATTCAATATTATTATGCAGGAGAAAATATAGGAGATGGATTTAAGAAACCTGAGAATGTGTGCGAAGCTTGGAAAAATTCAGAATCACATTACAAAAATATTGCTAATACTAAGTATAATAAAATAGGAGTTGGCGTAGCACAAGGGTTGGATGGAAAATATTATTGGGTTCAGATTTTTTCTAATTAGCCAATTCATATTTAAATAAGTTAAAATACAGTATAAATAACCTCAATTTGGAAATAATGGAAATAACATTATAAACCAAAGGAGGTTTTTATTTTGATAAACAAGGTAGAAATTTGTGGAGTAAATACAGCAAAGTTACCTGTGCTATCAAATGAAGAAAAAAATGAATTATTAGTAAAAATAAAAAATGGAGATAAAATGGCAAGGGAAAAATTTGTGAATGGCAACTTAAGATTAGTTTTAAGTGTTGTTCAAAGATTCGGAGGAAGAGGAGAAAATCCAGATGATTTATTTCAAATAGGATGTATAGGGCTAATAAAATCAATAGACAATTTTGATTTAAGTCAAAATGTACAGTTCTCAACCTATGCTGTACCGATGATAATTCGGAGAAATACGAAGATATTTAAGAGATAACAATACAATAAGAGTAAGTAGATCTTTAAGAGATTTAGCTTATAAAGTTTTGGCAATAAAAGATAGAGAATTAAAACAAAATCAAAAAGAAATAAGTATAGAAGAAATAGCAAAGGAGTTGAATGTTGAAAAAGAAGAAATAGCATTATGCTTAGATGCAATTCAAGAACCCATATCACTACAAGAACCAGTATATGGTGATGGAAATGAAAACTTATATATATTAGATCAAGTAAAAGACAGAAAAAATACAGATGAATTATGGGCAGAAAATATCACAATAGCAGAGGCAATGAAAAAATTAAATAACAAAGAAAAACTTATTATTAATAAAAGATTTTTTGAAGGAAGAACACAAATGGAAGTGGCAGATGAAATTGGAATATCACAAGCCCAAGTATCAAGATTAGAAAAAAGTGCAATTAACCATATAAAGAGAATATATAAATAATCTAAAATGCATTATATAATTATTTTAAATTATATGTGCATTTTTTTATAAACTACTAATATAATATATAAAACAAATAACGGGGTGATAAATAAAAAAATGGGAAAAAGGGGAATGGACTTTAAAAGCAAAGAAGTTGTAAACATAGCAGATGGTAAAAGACTTGGGTTTGTTCAAGATGTATGTGCTGATTTAGAAACAGGGAAAATTACATCTATAATAGTTCCTGGTGGTAATAAGTTATTTAGTATGTTTACAAATGAAAATGATATTGTTATAACATGGGATAAGATTAAATGCATTGGTGATGATATTATATTAGTAGAGATTTAATTATGTAGGTACATTATAGAAATAGGTGTGTATTAGCTAGCATATGTTACTTTATAAAAAATGATGTATTAATATACCATTGTATTATGAAATTTTGCTTTATAATGATGTATAACAAATTTCGACAAAAAAATAAAAAAAGTTCAAAAAAAGTATTGACTTTAAAAGTGGTGTGTGTTATTATAAAGAAGTACCGAGTAACAGACGAAAAAAAGTATATAAAAATAGTAAAAATGAATTAGTAAAAATAATATACACTTATGAAAAAAACTGAAATTACTAGTTTATTATTTTGCACTTTTTTCAATATAAAATATCTAATAAAAAAACTTAAAAAAGTTTTTAAAAAGGTATTGACAAACAATGTGAAAGGTAGTAAAATAAAAAACGTCCTTGTAAGAAGCAAAGACAAAAGTACATTGAAAAATAAAC
>UMJX01039244.1_pt1 | contig 27682 bp, 33 predicted proteins | sample 1966131 | NCBI WGS metagenome assembly UMJX01 (sample SAMEA4836162, study PRJEB28245) | human gut metagenome | biome: gut microbiome; material: fecal sample | place: Denmark | collected 2008 | reverse complement strand
GATTATTATACTAGATGTACTTATGAATTTACATTTCAATATGTAAAAGAAGAAGTTATTCCTAAAGAATATAAGTTCATTGAAGGTGCAAATCAAACATACATCATTGGCGAATCAAAAAATGCAACATTTAAAATAGATGCAGACTATAGCCTATTTACAAACAAAGTATATGTAGACAATAAATTAGTAGATCCTACAAATTATGACTCAAAATCAGGAAGCACAGTTATTACTTTAAAAGATGAATACCTAAAAACATTATCTGTTGGAGAACATACATTAAAAGTTACTTTTTCAGATAATGGAGAAGCTACAACAAAATTTACAATAAAAGCAAAACAACAAAATGAAACACCAGAAGATAGCAAAAATACAGAAAATACAGGAAGTACAGAGAATACAGGAAGTACAGAGAATACTGAAAATACTGAAAATACTGAAAATACTGAAAAAGAAGAACAACCAGAGAATAATAATGTAACTAACAATGATGTTCAAAAAGATAATACAATTGCAAACCCTAAAACAGGTGATAATGTTATAGTATATGCTATATTGTTTGCAATTGCACTACTAGGAATAATTGCATTAGTAATAGTTAACAATATAAAAAGAAAAAACATAAGAAAACATTAGGAGGAAAAGAAGAATGAAAATTAAAAAAAGTAAAATACTTATTATCACTATGTTAATACTTTGTTTTGCAATGTGTATTGCACCAATGACTGCATTTGCAACAACAGAAATTAACAAAGTAGAAATTGGGGGTTCAAAATTCAATTATAATGCTGGAGATAAACCAGAATCTTATGCTATACGAAGTGGTGATACTGCATATTACTATGATATAGAATACGAATATTGGGAAGAGATGGAAACTATTGCAAGTGGAGCTTCTGTTCCAGTTAAGTTTTGGTATTCTGATGAAAATAAAAATAATGCTTTAGCACAAGATAAGAAAATAACTACTTTTGAAGAAGGCAAAACTTATATGTATAGTATTTCTTTAAAAGCAAGAGATGGTTATACATTTGCAGACAATACAGAAGTTTATGTAAATGGTGAGAAAGTAACTGCTGCAAATGTTACAAAAAATGAAAGTGTGTTATTTATTACAGCAATAAAAACAATAAAACCAAGTAAACCAGTTCAAAAGCAATATATTGATGAAGTTGAAATAAATAATGCAACAGTTAGTTTTAAGGTAGGCGATAAACCTGTATTTACAGGAGAAACACCTGAAAATGCTCCATATGTTTATAGAGCAGAATTTTGGGAAACAGATGGCGGTAACAAAGGACATAACTCTAGTAGTATGTGGAATGACAACAATCCTGACAAATTATTTAACATATTTGAGGGCGGTAAAACATATACTTACGGAATATATTTTGTATCATATGATTACAAAGGATACTTTTTTACAAGAGATACTAAATTAAAAATAAATGGTAAGTATTATAATTACTATGAATCAGAATGGGAATCACAACCAAATGTTAATGAATTTTCAACAATGTGGATTACTACAAATTTAACTATGACACCAAAATCTGAAAAGCTTGTGGATCTTATAGAGATAACTGATGTAACAACTAATTTTAAAGTTGGGGACAAACCAGTGTTTACAGGAAAAGTGGCTAAAAACTCATTATATGAAATTGATAATGAGGGGTGGTCAGGTGCTAATGAAATGATAACATCTTCAGAATACTGGAATAATCGTTATAAAGATTGGGGCAATGCACCTCTTACATCATTTAAAGCAAATACAGAATATAGTTATGCTATATATGTAAAACTAACAGATGAAGCTACTAAAAACGGTTATTATTTCGATAAAGATAAAACAAAATTAAGTATAAACGGAAAAGTTATAACTATGAATCCTGATTCAGTTAGTATTGATGAGAGCAATAATGTTGTTGCATGGTTTTATGAAGTTTTAAAAATGACACCAACAGAAAACTCACAGGAAAACCCAACAACACCAAGTGAACCTGAAAAACCATCACAAGAGCCAGTTACACCAGCAACACCAACACAAGAAACAGAAAACAAAACAGAACAAACAAAGAATGAAATAAATAATCCAAAAACAGGAGATAATATTATAACAAGTGTAATGTTATTTGTAACTTCTATAGCAACCATTGGTTTATTAACAATAGTAAAAAGAAAAAAATCAAGAAAATAATATAACAAGATATATTAAAGACTAGCTAGAGTATTAGCTAGTCTTTAATATAGCACTTTAAATAATGAGAAGAAAAATAAAAAATATAACAAAAAGCAATTGACATAATCGAAAAAACATGTTAACATATAAAACAATATTAAGAGTCTACCTATGAATAAAATCAGAGCGGTAGAGGGTGACTACAATACAAAATCACCTACACTTAAAGCAAATGCCAAGCATTGCAAAGGAGTCTTAAAAGATTTCTTGCAATGCTTTTTGTTTTGCATAATAAAATTAAAAATGAAAAAAGGAGAGATGTAAATGAAATTTGAATTAGAAGTGCCATCATTAAAAAGAAAGCAAGAAGCAATTGAATACATAAATGAATTTACAAAATATAATTCAAAAATTAACGGAGTTGGCGGATTAAACAGATATTTACAAGATTATGAAGGATGGCTTGAGAAATTAGAACAAGATTATACAAGAATTCCAAGTGAAACGAAAGTTCCTACTAGAACCTACTTTTTAATCAGAAAAAGCGACAATAAAATTATAGGCATGATAAATATACGACTAGCCCTAAATGAAAAACTAAGAAAATTTGGCGGAAATATAGGATATAGCATACGCCCAACAGAAAGAAGAAAAGGATATAATAAAATAAATTTATATTTAGGGTTAAAAATTTGTCAAGAATATGGCATAAAACAAGTATTAATGGATTGTGATAAATACAATGTAGGCTCGGCTAAAACTATACAAGCTTTAGGGGGTGTAAAAACAAAAGAATGTTATAATGATGAATTTAAAGAAACTGTTGAATTTTATAGTATAGATGTAGATAAGTCTTTGAGTGCAAATAAGGAATTATATGAGAAATAGTATCTTGAATTATCCGACTAAAAGCAAGCATTACTAGCCAAAGTGGGATATACAAATATATCAAAAATTAATGTTAATAGGAGGTCTTGCCATGGTAAAAGACATGCAAACAATAGTAAGTTTTTGTAAATCCAGAGGATTTATGTATCAAGGTTCAGATATTTATGGAGGAATAGCAAATGTATGGGATTATGGACCTTTAGGTTGTAGATTAAAAAACAATATAAAAGATGCTTGGAGAAAAAGATATATCCAAGAAAGAGAAAACAGTTATGAAATTGATGCAGCAATATTAATGCATCCAAAAGTATGGGAAGCAAGTGGACATTTAGCTTCATTTTATGATCCAAAAATAGATTGTAAAAAATGTAAAACAAGATTTAGAGCAGATAATTTTATTACAGATATTTCAAAGGGGGAAGTAAATGGTGATGGATTAAGCTATGAAGAAATGGAAAAATATATTGAAGAAAATAATGTTAAATGTCCAGTATGTGGAGAACATGATTTTACAAAAATTAGAAAATTTAGCCAAATGTTCGAAACATACAGAGGAACTACAGATGAAGATAAAAGTAGTATTTATTTAAGACCTGAAAATGCACAAGGAGAATATGTTAATTTTTTAAATGTTCAAAGAACAACAAGATCAAAATTGCCTTTTAGTATTGGTCAAATAGGAAAAGCATTTAGAAATGAAATAACACCAGGAAACTTTAATTTTAGAACAATAGAATTTGAACAAATGGAATTTCAAACTTTTTGTAAAAAAGAAAACGACACAGAAATATATAATTATTTCAAAGAATATGCAAAACAATTTTTTATAGATTTAGGTTTAAAACAAGAAAATTTAAGATACCATGACCATGAAAAATTAGCTCATTATGCAAAAGAGGCATGTGATATAGAATTCAAATTTCCATTTGGTTGGGGAGAAATTAATGGTACTCATAATAGAACAGATTTCGATTTAAAAAGGCATCAAGAATATTCAGGAAAAAGTATGCAATATTTAGAACCCGAAACAAATGAAAAATTTATTCCATATATAATTGAATCCACAATTGGTGCAGACAGAGCACTTTTAGCAGTTTTATGCCAAGCATACGAAGAAGAAAAAACAAGTGATACTGATACAAGAATAGTACTTAAATTAAATCCTTCTTTAGCTCCATATAAAATAGCAATATTACCACTAACTAAAAAGCAAAGCGAAAATGCCAAAAAATTATATAAAAATTTATCATATGATTTTATGTGCATATATGATGAATCAGGAACTATTGGAAAAAGGTATCGTAGACAAGATGAAATAGGAACACCTTATTGCATAACAGTAGATTACGAAACTGAAAAAGATGGATGTGTTACTATTAGAAATAGGGATAATATGAAACAGGAGAGAGTTAAAATTGATGAATTAAAAAATATTATAAACAATATGCATGTACTATAAATATATTTAATGTGAAAATTAAAAAATACGAATAAACAATACAAAACAAGAAAAATATAATATAATATTTACTTTTGCCAAAAAATGTTATATAATTAAAAGGAATTTTTGCAGAATTAATAAGCCTTTCAGTAGTATTTTGACAGATTTTTTTCTACCAAGTGGTTCAGTATGAGTATATGAAAATATTCTTATAGTTGAAAATGGTTTATGGGTAAATCCTTTATTAAAAACCTAAATATATTATACAAACAAAGGGGGCACATACTTAGTTTAGTATAGAAAAAATGGAAAATATTCAGAATTTTAATTATCATACACATACGGAAAGATGTGGGCATGCAGAAAAAAATTACGGTGATGAAGAATATGTAAAAGAAGCTTGTCAAGTAGGAATAAAATTTTTAGCATTTACAGATCATATCCCATTTCAAAATACTAAAGATATTAAAGAGAATATCAGAATGCCATATAGTCAAGTAGATGAATATATACAGTCGATAAGAAAATTGAAAAATAAATATAAAGGTAAAATAAATATTGAAACAGGCTTTGAATTTGAATATATGCCGAAAGAATTAGATAATATTTTAAAACTGAAAAGTAAAGTAGATAAAATGATACTCGGTCAGCATTTTATTTTTGACAGAGAAGGAAGAATAAAATATTTTTCTATAAAACAAGGTGGTCTGACAGATAAAGAAATGATACAATATGTATGTTTAATATCAAAATCATTAGAAAATGGATTACCTGATATTATAGCTCATCCAGATTTGTTTTTAAAGTTCAGAAAAGAGTTTGGAAAAAAGGAAGAATTTATTACTAGACAATTATGTAATTTGGCTGAAAAATATGGAGTACCAATGGAGATAAATTTGAATGAAGTATATAAAGAATATGTAAAAGTAACGAGCCAGATACCTAATGCTAATGAAGAAGAAAAAATTAGAAATACAATTATGAATATAAAATATCCTAATAAAAATTTTTGGCAAATATTATCAGAATATAAAGAGATAAAAGTCTTATATGGAATCGATGCACACTATAAAGGACAAATTTTAAATAGTAAAATTACTCATAAAATAGTAAATACAATGTTAGGAAATACAATAGATAAATTAAATTTTGTGGATTATGACTTCCAAAGCATTAATAAAGAGAAAAATGAAAATGAAAGTATGAGGGAATAGTATGAAGGATAAAATATTAAGATTTGAAATTACAGATAGATGCAATATGAAATGTAAAATGTGCTGGTCTAAGGAGTGGAAACATCAAGATTTAGAAAGACAAAAGGTTGAAAAATTGATTTATGATTTTAAAAAAAGTGGAGGAAAAACGATAGTTTTAACATCAAGAGAACCATTATTAAGTTCAAATTTTAAATTTGTTGTTGAAAAATGCAAGGAAGAAGGTCTAGATTTGAAGATACTTACTAATGCAACATTAATAACAGATGAAATAGCAAAATATATGGTTGAATCAAATGTAATTAGTTTTATTGCAATATCTATTCATGGAAAAAATGAAGAACATGATATGATTACAGGTGTTAATGGAAGTTTAAAAAAAGCAATTGAAGGAATTGAAAGACTTAATAAATATAGAAAGCAAAAAGAAACAAATTTTCCTGAAATTAGATTAACTACTGTGATTTCAAAGCAAATCATGAATTCAATAGATTTTATAATAGATTTGGCTAAAAAATATAATACACAATTAAGAATTCAGCATCTTATGTGGCATCCAAATAGAATAAAAGAAAGCCATAAAAAATTAATAAAAGAACAATTTGGAATAGAAGATGAAATAATAGATGGATTTGAAAGTGAATGTAACATAGATGGAAGTGATATTGTAAAATTAGTAGATTATGTTGATAAAAAATGTAAAATCGAAAATATTGATTTTCAAATATATCCTAAAATGACAAAAGAAGAGATAAAAAAGTGGTACGATAGTAAATGTGATAGTGTTTTTGATAATGGATATTGTGAACACGTAGATGATTCAATTAGAGTAAGAGCAAATGGAGAGGTTTCTCTTTGCCAATATATAGATATATTGTTCGGTAATGTTACAGATAAAGATTTAAATGACATAATTAACGACAAAAAATTTATAGAAATAGGGAATGACTTAAAAAAAGGAAAATTATTTCCTATATGTAATAGATGCTGTCATGTGGAATCAAAAAAAGTAGAAAATGATGAAATTAATAACTTAAAAATATAGGAAAGGAGGAAAATATGAAAAAGATTGCTGTTTGTGTACCAACATATAATGAAGTTGACTCTATTCAGTTTATTGTAAATAAAATAGATAGAGGATTACTAAAATACACAAGAAATTATGAATGCTTTATTGTAAATTGTGATAATAATAGTAAAGATGGTACAGGAAAAAAATTCAAACAAATAAACACTGAAAATTCTAAAAAAGTTTATATATGTTCACCTGAAATAGGAAAGGGAATAAATCTAATAAAATTTTTTAAATTTTGCCATGAAAATGATATAGACTATGCAATGACATTAGATGCAGATGTGATTTCAATGGAAGAATGGTGGATAGAGAATTTTTTAGATATGTTAATAAGTTCAAAAGCAGACTATGTTGTTCCATCATATAAAAGAAATAGATTTGAAGGAAGTACTACTAATTTATTTGCTTTTCCATTAATTTATGCTATATCAGGTATTAAAATAAGGCAACCAATTGGTGGAGATTTTGCCTTTAATAAAAAATATATTGAATATATATTAAAACAAACTGTAAATGATGATATAAAAAAGTATGGCATAGATATATATATGACATTAAATGCAATATATGGCAGATTCAATATACATACTATAAAATTAGGGGAAAAAATTCATAAGCCAAGTTTTAAAAAAATGTATAATATGTTTGGAGAGGTATTAAGAAGTGCTATTTATACTATAGAAAATCAACATTATATAATTATAAAGGGCAAGTCAGAACTTTTAAATACTAAAGATATCAATTTAGTAATGAGTAGAAAATATACTCATAAAAAAGAAGCTAATGAGTTACTAATAAGATCATATAGAGAAATTCAAAACAGTACAGAAATATACTTAAAAAAGTTGTCATACAAAGGAAAAAAAATAATATTAGATGACGAATGGGTAGAAATCATGAGTAATATTATAAAAGATTTGATTATAAAAAAGCATTTTACAGAAAAGGAAACTAAAATAATTCAAAATTTATTTATAATAAGAGCTGTTTCATATTGGAATCGAGTCGAAAATATGAGTGCAATAAATGCTGAAAAAATAGTATTAGATGTAGCAAATAGTTTGAGAAAAAAAATAATTAATAGTTAGGAGGAATTTATATATGTTAAAAATTGGCAAAGAATATATGAACCCAGAGAACAATAGTATTGAAATCGTTGAAAGAAAGGGAGTAGGACATCCTGATACTCTTGCAGATGCATTGGCAGAAGAAATATCAAGAGTTTATTCAAAATATTGTTTAGAACATTTTGGCGCTATTTTACACCATAATATAGATAAATTATATATTGGTGCAGGTTGGGTTACAAATAATTTTGGAAGTATTAAAAAAATAAAACCAATAAAAGTAGTTATAAATGGAAGAATCAGTAATACATATAATGGAGAGAAAATTGATTTAGATAAGATTATAAAAGATACAACTAAAGAATATATAGGCTGTGTATTGCCTCATATTAATGTAGAAGAAGATTTAGATATAATTATAAATTCAACGCAACATACTAGAGTACCACATTGGTTTTCACCTAGAGATTTAGATGATATTCCAGACGCAAAAGAGGTTTTTGCAAATGATACTTCTGTTGTTATATCATATTATCCATACACAATATGTGAAAGATTAGCAATTGAAATAGAACATTTTTTTTGGAAACCAAATGAAAAAGGCTATCCTATACCACAATATAAAGAAATTGGACAAGATATAAAGGTAATGGTTTCTAGAATTGATAAGAAAATTGAAGTCATAGTATGTATGCCAGTAATTTCTACTGAAATTAACTCAAGAGAAGATTATTATAATATTGTAAATAAATATGAAATAAAATTAAATAATCTAGCAAAAGAAATATGTAAAGGCACAGAATATGAAGTGAATGTTAGTGTAAATGCAAAATATGATAATGATAAAAAAGGAACCATATATATGTTAGGAATTGGTACAAGTGCAGAATGTGGAGAAGAAGGTCTTGTGGGGAGAGGAAATTCCTCATTAGGAATTATATCAACATTTAGACCAAATTCAATGGAAGCACCATCTGGAAAGAACCCTAGATATCACACTGGACGAGTATTAAGTTTTTTGAGCAATAGATTATCTAAAGCTATATATGATGAAATGAATCTAAAAAATCAAATTACAATGCTTACAAGAAATAAGTATTCTTTAATTCCACCATATTTGATTTATATAAATGTTGACAAAGATTGTGATAGAAATAAAATACAGGAAATAATAGATAGAGAATTAGGAATTGATTATACAGTAGAAATCTTAAAACATAGAAATTTATTTTAAAGAGGAAATATTATGTATAAAATGTTAGTAAGCTCATGTGGATGTTGTGTTGAAATAGAATCAAATATAAACATATATCAAAGATTGAAAGGAAAAATTGATTTTATAGATTTTCCAAAAATCATGTTAGAAGAAAACTATAAAAATGAAGATATAAAATACAAAGTAAAGTATATTAATTGTGATAATAGAACTATAAAATATGAAGATAATATATTAATGATTAAATATCCTATAAATGAATTGGATAATGGAATGACTATTATGTTTTTGTTATACCCATTACTTGAAGTCAATAGAAGGTTTAATAAAAGTTTGACTTGCCATGCTGCTGCAATTTCATTAAATGGAAACGGAATAATGTTACTGGGAAAAGAAGGAGCAGGAAAAACAACTATAGCAATTGAACTTTGCAGAAAATATGGAGCGAAAATAATAGGAAATGATTTATGTGTTATTGACTATAAAACTTTAGATAATATCAAACTATTAGGTGGAACACAATATTTTTTTCTTAGATATGAATCAATAAAAAGAAACATACCTCAATTATTGAATAAATTTAATGTAGAAAATGTTAAAAAAGATATTGATACATGGACATTAAAAAAGAAATTTTATCCAAAAGAATTGGAAATTGATATTGAAAAGAAAATTATTGAAGCTAATAAATTTTACATAGTTCATATAGATAATGAAAAAAATTTTTTTTGTAAGGATGCAAGAACATTAAATAATATATTATATCTGAATGAAAATTTTTCCAGATATATAAGAAATACTTGTACGACAATGATTAATAATGGTAAAATAATAGATTACATTCCATCATTAGACAATAAGAAATTTGCTAGTGAAAGAAATGAATTGATAAATTATTTATTCAAAACTAATAAAATAGAATATGTAAGTGGAAATATTTCAGATGTTTCTAATTATATTGCAAAAGAAGGTAAAAAATGAGATACTCAGCTTTAATAGGAAATCCAGTGGAACATAGTGTTTCACCCAGTATGTTTAAGTTTATAAGTAGGAAAAAAAATATTGAATATGAACATTTAAAAATAAATGTTGAATCAAAAGAAAAACTAGAAGAAACGATTCAGGCTATGAGAACGCTAGGCTTTTGTGGATTTAATATAACGATTCCATATAAAATTGATATTGTTAAATTTATAGATAATATTGATGAATCAGCTAGTATAATAAATTCTGTTAATACAGTTAAAATTGAAAAAGATAAATTTATAGGGCTCAATACTGATGGAATCGCAGCTGTACAGGCAATAGAAAATAAACTATGTAATATAACAGCAGATAAAAAAGTATTATTGATAGGTGCAGGAGGTGCTGCAAGACCTATATGTTATGAAATTTATAAAAAGACTAAAAATATAGTAGTAATGAATAGATATAGAGAAGAAGCAGAAGATATGATTAAAAATATTTCAAAAGATATTAAAATATATGAATTATCAAATAAAAATTATATTACACAAATACAACAAGCAGATATAATTATTAATGCAACTCCTGTTGGAATGTATCCTAATAGTTCTGAACAATTATTAAATGATAGCATCTTTGAAAAGATAAATAATATGTCGAAGAAATGCTTCTTTGATGTAATATTTAATCCTTATGAAACAACATTATTAAATAAAGCAAATCAGTATGGTGCTAAAACCTGCTCTGGATTATATATGATGATATATCAGATATTATTAGCTTTTGAAATATGGACAGGAATAAAATGTGATGAAATTGATATAGAAGAAGCAAAAAAATATATATTAGATAATGGATATAATATTGAGGAGAAATGAAAATGAATTTTGAACAAGTAATTAAAGGATTAAATATTAAGCCATCTAAAGGAGCTTTTGGGTATGCATCAGTAACTTTTATAAAAGATGAAAATGAAAATATTTTATTCGATACGGGGAGTTTTGGAGTAAGAAAAGTAATATATGAATTTTTGCAAAAAGAAAAGATCGATAAAGTATTTATTTCTCATTTACATTTTGACCATTGTAGTAATTTGGATTTATTTAAAGATACAAAAATTTATATAAACTCTAGAGAAATAGAAAATCTATACAATAACAATGAAGATTATGATTTGTATAAGCCGTTATTAAAGATATTAGATAAATATAACATAATTAAATTCGATAAACCAATGAATATAACTGAAAATGTAAGGATAGTCTTAACTTATGGTCATACAATAGGGCATTCTTCGTTAGAATTTGTGAAAAATAATAAAAATATTTTAATTGCTGGAGATTCAATAAAATCATTGAATGATTATTTAAATAACAAAGAATTTGGAAATGCACAGCAACTGGTACAATATATAGAAACAAAGAAAATGATAAAAAATAAGTATGATATAATAATACCTGGACATTCTGATATAATATATAAAGATAATTTAAAAAATACAGAGATTAAACTGAAAATTTTTTAAAAATATGAAAGGAAATACAAAATATGGATTTAAAAAAAATAGAAACAATTATAGAAGAACCAATAAGAGAAATAAATGAAATATCTTATGGATATACAAACCAAATTTATTCTATTAATAATAGATACATATTTAAGAGTTGTGTTAATGAAAATAATTATAAAAACTTTCAAAAAGCAAGTGAATTTTGTAAAAAATATTATGGAATTATAAATTGCCCAAAAGTTATATATAGTTGTTTAGAACCAGAAAATAAAAATATGTGGCAGATAGAAGAAAAAGCTAAGGGAGTGAATTTATCTTTTAAATGGGGAGAACTAAATAATGAAGAAAAAGAAGATGTAATTGGTAAAATTTGTGAAAGTTTAAGAAGTATTCATAATATACCAATTGGAGATGTATTTGAATCTGCAATGAATGAAAATGATTGGAAAGAAAAATTCAGAAAAGATATAGAAAAGAAAATAAATTCATTAATAAAAAAGGGAATGAATTATAATGAATTATACAGTAGGATACGAAATTATGTTGGTAGAAATATAGAGTATTTGGATGAAACAGATTTTAAAATATGCCATACAGATATGCATTTTGATAATATTTTAATAGACGATGAAAAAAATATTACTGTATTGGATTATGATAGATTAAGAATAGCATCTATCGATTATGAATTAAATATTTTTAATGTTATGCAAAAAACACCTAGATTAATCGTTAACGATAAAATAAAGGAAAAAATAAAAGATAATGAATATACAGGAATTTTAAACTTGTTATCTGAAAAGTATAACGAAATGTTTGAATTTAAAGATTTAGATAAAAGATTAAATATTTATGGAATAAAGCATTATTTAGGACTATTAAGTGTAGTTAAAGACAAAAATACGATTTTGAAAGTATTAAATGATATAACAAATGAAAGAGTAGTAGCAGAACATGAAAGATAAATGTGTAGCTTAGTAAAAATAATGGGATTTCTAATAAGAAATCCCATTATGATGAAACTGGAATTATTTCAACAAATCTTTAATATTAGCATTTTCAGAGCTGGTGTAAGTTACACCTCTTACTATAATTACAGGAGTTTTTTCATTAGCTTCTCCCATCAAAATAGAAGCTCCTGCTGCAACTTCATCAACTAAAGCAACTTGTGATTTGGAAGAATTTCCATATAAATCCACAGATTCTTTTTCTTCCAAAGCTTTTATTCCAGCAATTCCTATTGCTTCAGCAATGGAACCTCTACGATAGGGTTTACCCATACTATCAATAATAATGACAGCAGTATTTATTCCAGTAGATGAAGCAATCTGATGACGAATTTTACGAGCACTTTCATCTGGATTTTTCGGAAGTAAAGTTACTAGCCTATTCTTTTTATCGGATACATTAGACTTGTCAATTCCAGCACTTGTACAAACATATCCAATCTTATGACGAGTAATAACATGTCTTCCAATAATGTCTAATATTTCGGATGATTCATCTAAAAATACTTGACATTCTTCTGGACTTCTACCAGTCTTTTCAGCCATTTTTTGGGCTTCAGCAGATGCAATGACATTATTCAAGTTAACAATAGCATCTTCTGCAATAGATACAATCTTTTGAGCAATTACAATAATGTCATTAGGTTTAATATCAATGTTGTTACTATTGCAAGAATCTAAAATTACTTGTGAAATATTGTCTCCAGTTTTAATAAGTGGAAAATTTGGTATTGCTAAATATTCGATTTTTTGCATAATACTCCTCCTAAAATTAAAATTTGTACAAATAAGGTACACATAAGTTAAGCAAAGCTTATACATATTATTATATCATGTAATTGTTGAGTTTTCAACTTTTTAGAGGATAAGAAAAAATAATATTTAAATAAGATAAAATAAACAATTTCAAGGAGAAAAATATGTTGAATTTTAGAAATGAATTTGATAAATACGTAGAAAAATATAATTTAAAAGATGAAAATATTAACAGAAAAATACTTCATACATATAGAGTAACAGATAATTGCGTGAAAATTGCAAAAAATTTAAAACTAAAAAAAGAACAAATTAAAGTTGCAGAATTTATTGGTATATTTCATGATATTGCTAGATTTGAACAATATCAAAAATATGGCACTTTTAATGATTTGGAAAGTTTTGATCATGGAGAATATGCAATAAAGATTCTAGAAGAAAATAGATTTGTTATAAATTTTACAAGGGATGAAAGAATAGCAAGTTTAATTAAAAAAGCTATTAGTAATCATAATAAGTATGTTATTGAAGAAAATTTAGGAAAAGAAGAAAGAATATATGCTAAAATAATTAGAGATGCAGATAAAATAGATATATTGAATGAAACCAATAATATTTTTTTTAGAGATAAAAAAGATGAAATAGAAAACGGCTATATTTCAGAATATATACTAGATTCAATAAAAAAAGAAAAAACAATAAAGAGAAGAACAAACTTATGCCAATTAGAAAAATTATTAGTATATATAGCATTTGTATTTGATTTAAATTATGATTATAGTTTTGAATTATTAAATGAACAAGTCTCCATATTAAAAATATTAGAAAAATATCAATTTAAAAATTTAAAAACAAAACAAGACATTGAGAATATAAAAAGAATAATTAAAAGATATTTGGAACAAAATTTTCCATGTGAGGAGGAAAAATGAAAGTTAAATATGGACTGGCTATGTTCAAAATAGCAAATATTGCTATTTATAATTATTAAGAAAAGAGAGTGATTCACTCTCTTTTTTGTTTCAATCAATTATCGTTTTCTTTCTATATTATAAATATGAGTAATTATATTATCTATAAACTTTTTATTATCATCAGAAAGTTTTAAATATTTTATTAAAATCTCATTATTAAAAGGTAGTGTTTCCTTATTATCAAACAAGGTCTCGAACAAGAAATTAGGAGAAATTTCTAAAATATTACATAATTTCATTAATAAACCGTACGCTACCATTAGAATTACCGCAATTCTAATGCACTAATATATTTTGTAGATACATCACATTTTTCTGCTAACTGTTCTTGAGATAATCCTTTATTTAATCTAGCAACTTTTATGTGTTTACCTATTGTTTTCGCAACTTCATTCATATTATCACCTAATATAGTATAACCATTTTTATTTTGTTTTAAAACCGATATATAATAGATATTTTCTACGTTAGTGTAAAATTAAAGTAGGCAAAATAAACATAAAATTTTGTCTACTTATATTTTTTAATAAATATATTGAAAAAACATAGATAATCCAATACAATGTGGTTGACGAAAACACAAAAGAAAGGAAAATATCTATGTTTGAAGAAATTGTAACAAAAGATGGATTAAAATTCAATGGTTTGGAGAAAAAAATTTATAAATTTGTATGTATGTTAGGTTGCTTTATAATAAAATATATTCTTGAAAGCAGAGATAAAAAATTAATGAAAGCCAGAGATAGCAAGAAGTTTAGACATAAAGGATATAAAAATAATTGTATAAAAACGATAATGGGAGAAGTTGAATACAAAAGAGCAGTTTATTTATTTGAAGAAGATGGAGAGAAAAAATATGTATATTTATTAGATGAAGATATGAAAATAGAGACCATTGGAAAAGTATCAGTAAATTTAGCAGAAAAAGCATTAGCAGTAGCAGTAAATACAACTTCTTACAGAAAAGGGGCAGAAGAAATAACAAATACGACGAATGAAACAATAAGTCATGAAGGACTTAGAGATATTGTTCTTAAAGTTGGTGAAAAAATGGAAGAAAAAGAAGAAGAAGAAATCGAATTGTATGATAAAGAAAAAATAGTAAAAGGAACAAAAGAAATAGTAGCATTATTTGAAGAAGCAGATGGCTTATGGGTTAATTTACAAGGAAAAGATAGAAACGAGTAAATAGAAAAATATAAAAAACAATGTGAGAAAAAAGGAAAAGAATTTAAGAAACCAAAATCAGTAAAAACAGAGTTAAAATTACATGTAACATATGAAGGTTGGAAAAAGGATGATGAAAGACATTCATTAGTAAATAAATCATATATAGCAGGAATGATGAGCAGTAAGAAATTAGAAAAAATAAGAAATGCAAGATTATATCAAAAATATGATTTGGATAAAGTTAAATTAAGAGTAATGAATGGAGAGGGAGCAAGATGGATAAAGAATATAACAGCAAAAGGAGCAATATCACAGAAAGATAATTTCCATATACATCAGGAAATAGTAAGGGATATACAAGATAAAAAATGTAGAGAAGAATTAGAAAAAATAATTGAAGAAAAAAGATTTAATGAAGTAGAAAAATATATAGAGAAATTGAAATTTGAACTTGGAGGAGAAGAAAAAATAGTAAAGAAATTAAAAACGTTACAGAGTTATTTAAAAGAAGGACTTCCAAGATATCAAGAAGTATTAAAGGGAAGAAATCAAGAAATGCCAGAAGCACCAGAAGGAATAGAATATAGAAATCCAGGGATAATGGAAAGCCAAATATTTACAGTATTAAAGGTTCGTTTAGGAAGTGGAAGAAAAAGTTTTTGTAAAATAGGAGCATCATATTTAGCCAAAGTATGTGCGCTGAAGGTTGAGGAGAAGAATGAAATTTCATTAGAAAAGATTGAAGAGCCAATAAAAATTGATAATAGTGTTGAAGAATGGATAAATGCCATTGAAGAAAAAATAAAGAATAATAAGCAACATAGGGCTAATAGAAAGGAAACAGAAGAAAATATTGGTGCCACAAAAAATGTATTGATTAATGCAAGATTTATGAAAGAAATAATGAAAGAAAAAAGTTTTTCACAGATGGGATATATTATATAAAATGATATGTCTTATTAAGTGAGCTCAAAAAAATAAAAAGTGTTGAAACAATCGGCAATATTGGAATAGAAAAAAAGAGAAAAAAATTGACTACTTTTACTTGACACAAACAAGTCAAATGAATAATTGAAATACATTTGACTTTTTGCTATAATTATAAAAAATACAAGTATGTTGTTAATATTAGAATTTATAATAGGAGGAATTTTATGAGAAAAAAAGCAATAATAGTAATGGTAATTATAGTTTTATTTATTTTATTAATCCCAACACCAATGCACTTAAATGATGGAGGAACTGTTGAATATAAAGCGTTATTATACAAAGTTTCAAAAGTTCATAGATTAACAGGAAATTTAGAAAAAATGTATGAAGACGGAACTACTATTGAAATATTAGGTATAGAAATTTTTAATAATGTAAAATAAATTACTGTTTGGCAGTTCGATGTTATGTTTATAGAAAATACAACAAAATGTGTATTATTTTAGCAATTTAAGTATTAACATATTTATTATTTATTTGAGAGAGGAGATATGAAAGATGCTAAATAAACAAAAGGAATTATATAAATTACTGAATGATAAAAAAAGCTTAAACGAAATTCAAAATTACATAAAAGAAGTAATCACAATTAGAGGATTTTCCAAACAAAGAATACAAGATAAAATGTTGCTATTACTAGAAGAAACAGGAGAGTTAGCAAAAGCTATTAGAAAAACAATACCAGAAGCATCAATAGACTATGAAAAAATAGAAAATTACACAGATATTGAAGAAGAAATTGCAGATGTATTTATAGTTTTGGTTTCAATATGTAACAGGCTAAATATAAATTTATATGATGCAATTAAGAAAAAAGAAGAAAAGAACATAAAAAGACAATGGAAAGTAAATGGAGGAGAATATGTTAGATTTAAAAAAATTACAAAAAGAAATATATCAAAATAAATTAAATAAAGGATTTAATGTAACAGATGTAAATAAAGAGTTTTGTTTAACTTATGGAGAAGTTGCAGAAGCGTATGAAGCTTGGAGGAAAAAGAAAGATGATTTAGGTGAAGAACTAGCTGATGTTGCTATATATTTATTAGGAATATCAGAAATAGTAGGTATAGATTTAGAAGAAGAAATACAGAGAAAAGTATACAAAAATACTAAAAGAGAATATAAAGTTATTGATGGTGTAAATACTAGAGTTAAAGAATATAAAGATGATTTAGAAAGATAGTCAATATAAAAAATTTAACATGTAGATATAAAAAATATAAGTATAAAATGCATTGCTTTTCTTGTAATAAATTGACAATTTGTAAATTTACGCTTTATAAAAAATGTTAGTGTAAAATTAAAGTGGGCAAAATGAACATAAAATTTTGTCTGCTTATATTTTTTAATAAATATATTGAAAAAACATAGATAATCCAATACAATGTGGTTGAACAAAAACACAAAAGAAAGGAAAATATCTATGTTTGAAGAAATTGTAACAAAAAATGGATTAAAATTCAATAATTTGGAGAAAAAAATTTATAAATTTGTTATTTATATTCAAAAGATATGACAATAAAAAGTAAAAATGATTTTACTAAAGATTTTTATAAAAAACTAAATTACAAATATCATGAATTTATGACAATTAAGAGTGTTGATAACGATGATGAATATATAGGTTTTATAAATTCATTTAGATATAATCCAAATGATGGTAACTTGTATACAACGATTTGTATATGCTCAAAGTATAGGAATACGATTTATGGAGTACAAGCTGGAATGGCATTCTATGATTATTTATTTAATAAATATACAATTAGAAAAATATATTGTTCAGTATATGATTATAATAAAATGAGTATGAAGTTTTTAAAAACTGCTGGATTCAAAGTAGAGGGAATACTAAAATCTAATAAATATTTCAATGGAAAATACTTTGACATGTATATTTTTTCATTATATAAAGAAGATTTTAGTATTTTAAAAAAGAAATTAAAAATGAACAATGAATTGTTCATTTTTGTTTATCTATCAATTCTATATTTACTTAGTAAATAATATAAGAGAAGGGAGTTGTTATTTTTTTCTAATAATTTATTAATAATCTCTTCCTTAGATTTAAAATAATTATATTTTAATATCAGTTGCTGTTTTCTATTAAAAAAAGCTTGAATTAATAGAAAATTTTTTATATCAATATTAAAAAGCTTTGCTTTTTTTAGGTAAGGACAAACAAATAATTTACAAGATATATTTTGAGTAGTACATTTTTTGTTCTCACTTAGATACTCGCATAAATGTTCATTTTCAATAAATTTAAAAGGCTTTTTAGAATAAGTAAACGAATAGCAACAACCGTTTTCTCTTTGACGTCTCTTATTATGCCTAGTAGCTATACAAATATTATTACAAAATTTACAAGGATTATTGGCATTCCAAATAATATCTAGAGATTCAAATATGGAATTATATAAATATTCATATTTGGATTTTGTATCGGAAATGGAAATTGCTTTTAATGCAACTAAAATATCTTGATCACAATTTGATATTATATATTTGACATTATTATTATCAATTTGTGAGCAGAATTTAACATTATTATTTTCTAAATTTTGTAGTTTTTTTATACATAAAGTATTATAAACTATGTCATCACTAAAGTTTATCTTTAGTGCAGGATTTGTGCTATTGTAGGTACTTTCTAAATTAAAATCAATATATTCTATACTTTCAGGACAATTTCTAGCATCTAGTATCATAAATTCATCATTTAACTCTATCATATATATCACCTTCGTTTTTTATGAATAATACAAGAAAATAGAGGTAATGTCAATATTAAAATAAAAAAACAGGAGTATTTTACAAAATATTACAGAGTGACAATATTTTGCGAAACTACTCTAAAAAGAAAGGAGAGTGTGATGATATATAGTATATCATACAAAAAAATATGATAATTTCCTTTGTAAACCGTAATTGTAAAATTCAAAATGATACGAGAATATATATTAATGCACAACATAGAAATATTTCAATTCAAGAAATAAAAAAATGAAAGACATTATACTACATAGTAATAATGATGTTATAATTGTTTTAAAAAATTATAATAAATCATATTTAGATACTATAAGAAATTTAATAAAAATGTCCAAAAAAGAAAAGCATGTAGCATTGGATAGTGAGAATGAAAGTGAATATTCCGATATACAATACCTAATAAACGATAATAGTAATATTGTTGTGAGCATAAAGAATGAAAAAGAATTTAATTATCATTTTAAGAAAGCAAATAATAAAATATTTTTTTCGATTGATTATAATATTTTATTAAATAAATTACCGAAGTTAAAAGCAAATAAAAATTATAATATAATATTAAAAATTAGTGACTTATCTAAATGCTCTGTGGATACAATATTAAGTATTGGAAAAGATATTAGATTATATGGAATAGAAGTTAAATGGTCCAATATCAAAGGTTCGTGCATGAGACATTTATATTCAGTAAGTGAGTATATAAATATTTTGACAAAACTTAATAGTTTTTCTAAAAATATAGACAAATACAAATCAGAGTATTATAAATTTATACAAGCATATTATTTAATAGGAAGAAATATACAATTTGATTTTGATGATGATGGAGAACCTTCAAGAATTTCCGACTCTCATTCATTAAGAGGAGGAGTTTTAAAAGGAAAAGCAGTTTGTGAAGGATATTCAGAATCTTTATCCCAATTACTAAATATATTGAATATTGAAAATAAGTGTGTTACAGGAGTAGACCGAAATTGTAGTAATGGAAGTATGCACGTTTGGAATCAAGTGAAAATTAATGGAAATTGGTACAATTGTGATATAACCAATGATTCTGTAAATATTCGTGAAAATAGACAAGTAGATATGTGCTTATTGAGTGATAAAGACTTCTTCTTATATAAAGCGATTTCTGATAATGCAGAAGTATGCGAGAAAACATGGAATTGTTTGGACTATGATATTGAAAGATAGATATTTAATCACAAAATGTTAATAAAATAAGTATTTCTAAATGAAATCGACAATAAGAGAGGAATGTAACAGTTTGTAATTTAAAAAAATAACACGGAGAAATTTGTGGTTAAAGTTTAACACTTTTTATAAAAAATTTGTTAAACGAAGTAGTGAATAAAATTATATATTTTGTTATTATAAATATAGATAAAAATAATAATACAAGGAGGAATATAAATGTTATATACATATAATAAATTAATTAGAGATAAAAATGTTGAAATAATGGAAAATTTAGGACATAACGTTGAATATGAAATCTTAGATGATGAAAGATATAATGTGGAGCTTGATAAAAAATTAAAAGAGGAAGTTAATGAGTATTTAGCGGATTATAGTGTAGAGGAGATGGCTGATGTTATGGAGGTAATATATGCTATGCTAGATTATAGAGGAATTACAATGGAAGAGGTAGAAAAGGCTAGAATTGAAAAAAGAAATAGAAAGGGTGCTTTTAAAAATAAAGTATTTTTAAAAACTGTTGAGGAAAAATAAATGGATACGGATAAATTTGTAAGAAATACGGAGTTTCTAGTAATTGATTTTGAAACTATTACTCCTAAGGGAATACCGCCAGAACCTATAGAGTTAGGAATGTTAAGAATAATAGAAAATGAAATTGATAGAAAAGCAGCAGTAGATTTTCTAATAAGACCACCTCAAGGATTGCATTTAACGAAGTTTGACACAGAACAAACTGGTATAAAGGAGAGTGATTTGATTGGAAAACCATCTGCAATTGAGGTAATAAAAAAAATAGATAGGGCATGCGAAAAAAAAGATTATGTTTTTATTGCTCAAAATGCTAAATATGAGGCTAACATATTATCACATTATATTGAACAATGCCCAGCAATAGCAAAAACTCCGATAATTGACACTATATTACTTGCTAAACACGTACTTCCTAGATTACAAAATTATAAATTGGATACATTAGCAAATGAATTGCAGATACAAATTCCAAGAGATAGACATAGAGCTTTACCAGATTGCGTTCTTACCGCAAAAGTTTTTTTAAGATTATTAGAAATGCAAAATCAAAGAGAAAAACTTAAAACCTTAGATGAATTACTTGAAGTAGCAGAAATACAAACAAGCTATAATAAACCAAAGCAGTTAACTCTTTTTGATTTTTCTAAGTAAAATGAAATATGGTCGACAGTGCCGACAGAATTAATATAGAATAAATTATGCATAAAAGCATATATTATACAAAACGAAAGTGAGGTATGATATATGCTTTTAAAATACATAAATAAGACTTTTAAAAAAGTCACAGGATTAATATTGTCTATATATTTGATTTCTTCAATATTTATAATTGCATATGCAGAAAATTACGAATGGACTGTAACCAATAATTCTGATGCAATTGAAACAAACATTCACGCAGAAGAAGATAACGGACAAATAACTAAAGATGAATTAAATTTAGACTGTGAATCCGCAATTTTAATAGAACAAAACAGTGGGCAAGTGCTATACGAAAAAAATTGTCATGAACAACTACGTCCAGCAAGTGTCACAAAATTAATGACATTATTAATAATTTTTGAGGGGTTAGAATCAGGTCAAATAACACTTCAAGACAAAGTACCATGCAGTCAAAATGCAGCATCAATGGGAGGTTCACAAATCTGGCTAGATACTCGTGAAGAACTAACAGTAGATGAAATGCTAAAAGCAATGTGTGTTGTTTCAGCCAATGATTGTACTGTAGCAATGGCAGAATACATGGCAGGTTCAGAATCAGCATTTGTTGATAAAATGAATGAAAGAGCAAAACAGCTAGGAATGAATGACACAACCTTCAAAAATTGCCATGGAATAGATGAAGACGGTCATGTTACATCAAGTTATGATATTGCACTAATGTCTAGAGAACTACTAACAAAACATCCAGATATAACAAACTATACAACAATCTATATGGATACATTGCGAAATGGTCAATCACAATTAGTAAATACTAATAAATTAGTACGTAATTACAAAGGGGCAACAGGATTGAAAACAGGCTCAACATCACTTGCATTATTTAATTTATCTGCAAGTGCTACAAGAGATGACTTATCACTAATTGCAGTAATAATGAAAGCACCAACAAGTGCTAAAAGATTTTCAGAAGCTCAGCGTGTATTAGATTATGGATTTAAAAATTATGAATTTAAGCAATTCGGAAAAAATGGAGATGTAATAGGAAAGGTTACAGTAGAAAAAGGAATTGAAAAAGAAGTTAATGCTATGTTAAATGGAAATTGTGGTGTACTATTGAAAAAAGGTTCTGAAAATAATGTAGTTCAAAATGTAAATTTACCACAAAAAATTTCAGCACCAGTTGAAAAGGGGCAAAAGATAGGTCAAGTTACGTATACATTAGATGGAAAATTACTTCAAACAGTTGATATTATATCAGATAAAGAAGTAAAAAAAGAAAGTTTAATGAATGTTGTTTCATATATTTATGAAAAATGGTTTTGTTTATTAAGATAAAAATAAAACGTAAAACATTACTTTTATGCAAAAAGTGCAAAGAAGCGGTTTTACGTTTTTTATTAATTATTGATTATTTACAAATTTTAGCATAAACATTTACATCATCACATGAGGCATATAATTTTAAATCATTTCCAGTTTCGTTTTTAAATTTTAAATCAAGTGTATTATAAGAAACAGTAGCATCTTTACCATCTTGAATATAGTCAACGCTTTTTCCATGTTCATGTCTTTCTACAATAGTAATTCCTGGAACTGCTAAAGCGGCATTATAAAGTGTTGTGCTAACTTGGCAATTTCCTCCGCCTAAAGCGTATTTTATTTGCTTATTTACATATATTTCAGCTTCTTTATAACCTTCTTCTGCTGTACAGGGACCAATTAGATTATTAAAAGAAAAAGTTTCTCCGTTTTTTAAAGTATATCCATTTATTTTTCCACAAGTTAGTTTTATATTAACAATACGATTTGCAACACCTGATTTTAATGGAGTTGAAAAGCTTGCTAATTCTGTTTCGGTATTTTCATTTGGAGATTTGTTTTCGTTTTGAGTATTATTATTGCTGTTATTATTATCAGTGTTATTTATATTATTATGGTCATTATTTCCATCAGTACTTGTCCTAGAAATGTTTATGCCATTTTCATTATTACTAGTTTTTCCAATATTTTCATTTTTTTTATTATCACAACCAGATAATATAAATGAAAATGAAAGTAAAACGAACATAGTTAATAAAATTTTCATAAAATTTCCTTGTATAATGAATATATATAAACATTATACAAACTCCTTTCTTTTTATTTTCTGTTATAAAATCTATTTTTCCCACAATAATAATTTTTATTCGAGCATTTATTACATTATTTTTCTTGCATGCAAAACAACTCTAGATTTACCAGTTGCATCACATGTTGATAATGTTATAATAGAATCTTCAGCACTTAAATCAACTCCGAAATTATGAATACTTCTATTTTTTAAAGTATTCAAAAAATCAATGTAATTTGCATCACTACTAAAAGATGTAGTTAAATAATATGATTCAGCTTTTATAGTATATACAGAAAAAACTTCATATACTTGTGTTCCGAGAAGGTGTAGAAAATGTTAAATAATGGTCATTTGGATTATTTAACCAATCTTGTTTTTGAGTATTTTTTAAAGTGGCAAACATACTAGAATCCATTCTATTATGACCATAAATAATTATATTTTTATCTGTATCATCAAATTTATTTCTATAATCAGCAAAAATCCATCCAGCTTTATTATATGATTTGTCAAAAGAATGTGATAAATAAAAACTATTATCAGAACCTTTAACAACTGGGTAGTTTATAGATGTACCGAAAACAGTTATCCATCCAACGGTTGAAGAATTTATTGAACTTAAATTATCAAAATCTAATTCATATGCAATAATTTTTTTTGAATCATCTTCAGTAGATTCAGAATTTTCATTATTAGGAATTTCAATTTCTATAGTGTCTAAAATTGAAGAATTTGTAACATTAGATAACATGTCAGCACTTTTTTTATTTTCCATATACCAATTAAAAATATAAATTAAACAATATATAATAACTAATATTGAAATAATTCTAAAAATTATAATAATTATATTTCTTTTTTTATCTTTTGAATGTTTGCTTTTCATAAAAAAATCTATCCTTTCTTTATTTAATATATATTTTGTATTAATTTAAACTAATTATAACAAAACGATTTAAAAAAGTCTATAACATAAATGTCAAGTGAAAAATTAAATTCAATTTCGTAAAGTAAATCAAGTTGTGTTATTTAATGCTACAATCATAAACACACAAATTGGAAAAAACACTTGACAGTTGACAATAATACATATAAAATAAATATGTGAGTAGAAATATATAATATTATTGAATAAAAATATATTTAAACTGAACATTGAAAATTTAATAGAAAGAGGTGTTAGATTATGGGAGACACTATAATCATAATCGCCGTTTTTCTTATCTCAGCAGTAATTTTTACTTTCGTAGGTTTTATAATAAGAAAGAAAATTGCTGAATCTAAAATGCAAAGTGCAGAAAATGAAGCTAAAAGAATTATTGAAACAGCAACTAGAGATGCTGAAAATAAAAGAAAAGAAGAAATATTTAAAGCAAAAGAAGAAATAATGAATGCAAGAAAAGATTTAGATCAAGAGATTAAAGAAAGAAGAGGCGAAGTTCAATTACAAGAAAGAAGATTAGTCCAAAAAGAAGAAAATCTAGAAAATAGAATATCTCGGATTAGAGAAAAAGGAACAAGAATTAATAAAAAAAGATTCAGAATTAGGAAACAAAGCAGCAGAGTTAGATAAAGTTATTGATTCTCAAAAAGAAGAATTACAACGTATTTCTAGAATGTCTATAGAAGACGCTAAGAAATTCTTATTATCAGAAGTTGAAAAAGATTTAGTAAAAGAAAAGGCTAATCTAATTAGAAGTTTTGAAGAAGAAACTAAGGAAAAAGCAGATAAAAGTGCTAAAGAGATAATAAGTTATGCAATACAAAAATGTGCTGCAGACCATACATCTGAAACTACTGTATCTATAGTATCATTACCAAATGATGATATGAAAGGTAGAATAATAGGTAGAGAAGGACGTAATATTAAAACATTAGAAACTTTAACAGGAATTGATTTAATAATAGATGATACACCAGAAGCAGTTATAATTTCTGGTTTTGATCCATTAAGAAGAGAAGTTGCAAAATTGGCTTTAGAGAAATTAATTGATGATGGTAGAATCCACCCTGCTAAAATCGAAGAAATGGTTGAAAAAGCTAAAGAAGAAATAGCAGCTATAATCAAGGAAGAAGGAGAAAGAGCAGTTTTAGAAACTGGTGTAATAGGACTTCATCCAGATTTAGTAAAATTGATAGGAAAATTAAAATATAGAACAAGTTATGGTCAAAATGTTTTAAATCATAGTATAGAGGTATCTAATCTAGCAAGAATAATGGCAGATGAATTGGGACTAGACACTAAAGTCGCAAGACGTGCAGGTTTATTACATGATATTGGAAAAGCTTTAGACCACGACATGGAAGGTACTCATGTTGAAATTGGTGTAGACATACTTAAAAAGTATAAAGAAAATCCAATAGTAATAAATGCAGTAGAAGCTCACCACGGTGATGTTGAACCACAAACTTTAGAAGCAGTACTAGTACAAGCAGCTGATGCTATTTCAGCCTCAAGACCAGGAGCAAGAAGAGAAACTTTAGAAACATATATTAAACGTCTACAAAATTTAGAAGAAATTGCCGATTCTTTTGAAGGCGTAGATAAGTCATTTGCAATTCAAGCTGGTAGAGAAATACGTGTTATTGTAAAACCAGATAAAATTTCAGATGATCAAATGGTTTTAATGTCTAGAGATATTGCTAATAAAATTGAAAATGAAATGGAGTATCCAGGACAAATTAAAGTTAATATGATTAGGGAAACTAGAGTTATCGAATATGCTAAATAAAAAAGAATGAAATTGGAGGAATTTGGGACGTTTCGGAGGAGAAATTGGGGACGTTTCGGAGGAGGAATTGGGGACGTTTTACTTTTCCTACTTATTTAAACAATTTATTAATTTAAATTTATGTTAATTAAGTAGGAAAAGTAAAACGTCCCCAATTCCTCCTCCGAAACGTCCCCAATTTCTCCTCCGAAACGCCCAAATTCCTTCCACGAAACGTCCCAAATTCCTCCAATTTCACTCTTTTTCTTGCCAAAAAATAACCTGTATGCTATTATAGTAATGAAGAAAGGAGAGATGCAATTTGAAGATATTAGCAGTAGGAGATATAGTAGGGGAGAATGGAGTAAAGAAATTAAAAGAAGAATTACCTAAAATAAGACAAAATGAAAATATAGATTTTGTAATAGTAAATGCAGAAAATTCAGCAGGAGGAATGGGAATTACAACTAAAATATTTAATGATTTATTAAGTTTAAAGATAGATTGTATAACGATGGGAAATCATACATGGGGTAAAAAGGATATTTTTACTTTTATTGATAATCCGAAACTTTTAAGACCAGCAAATTACTCAAAGGGTGTTGTGGGAAAAGGTTATGGAATTTATGAATGTAAAGGCAAAAAAATAGGTGTGATAAATTTAATAGGAAGAACAGATATGAATGTTTTATCTGAAAATCCTTTTACAGTTGCAAGTGATTTAATAAATAAATTAGCTGATAAGACAGACATGATTTTTATAGACTTTCATGCAGAAGCTACTGCAGAAAAAATAGCAATGGGAATGTATTTAGATGGTAAAATAACTGCTTTATACGGAACACATACACATGTACAAACAGCTGATGACCAGATATTGGAAAATGGAACAGCATATATAACAGATATTGGAATGACAGGTCCTAAAAAGTCAGTTATAGGTATGGATCCAAATGCATCTATAAAAAGATTTGTAACTTCATTACCAGAAAGATATAAATTAGCTGAAGGTGAATGCATTTTTAATGGATGTATTTTTGAGATAAATGATGAAAATTGTCGAGTAAAAAAGATTAATAGAATTAATATAAGATAATTGTAAAAAAATGGAAAAATCTGGCGAACGATTCTTCCATTTTTTCTTAGAAAACACTAGACTTTAAACTCCTTATGTATTATAAATATAAATGTAGTTGAGAAAACAAAAAAATAAAAACATAGGAGGCA
>UMJX01051072.1_pt1 | contig 28649 bp, 29 predicted proteins | sample 1966131 | NCBI WGS metagenome assembly UMJX01 (sample SAMEA4836162, study PRJEB28245) | human gut metagenome | biome: gut microbiome; material: fecal sample | place: Denmark | collected 2008 | reverse complement strand
TTGATACATGGTTTAGTAGTGCACTTTGGCCTTTTAGTACTTTAGGTTGGCCTGAAGAAACAGACTTGCTTAAGAGATATTACCCTAATAACGTGTTAGTAACAGGATATGATATTATACCTTTCTGGGTAAATAGAATGACTTTTCAAGGACTTCATTTTACAGGCAAAAGACCTTTTAAAGATTGTTTGATACATGGACTTATTCGTGATAAAGAAGGAAGAAAAATGAGTAAGAGTTTGGGTAACGGGGTAGACCCAATTGATGTAATTGATGAGTATGGATGTGATGCTTTAAGGTATTTCTTATCAACTAGCAGTGCTGCAGGACAGGATTTAAGGTATGATGAAGAAAAGGTTAAGTCAACTTGGAACTTTATAAATAAGTTATGGAATGCTAGTAGGTTCTGTTTAATGAATATTGAAGACTTAAAAGTCTATGACTTTAGTAATTTGGCTGTTCAAGATAAATGGATACTTAGTAAATTAAATAAGGTAATTAGTAAGGTTACTAAGAATATGGAAAGTTACGAATTTAATAATGCTGGTGGGGAGTTATACAACTTTATATGGAGTGATTTTTGTGACTCTTATATAGAGATGAGTAAGTTTAGTTTAGATAGTGTTAGTACAAAGAGTACTTTATGTTACGCTATAAGTGCAATTTTAAAAATGCTTCATCCATTTATGCCTTATGTAACAGATGAAATTTATAGTATGTTACCTATTAGGGATGCAGAAAATATTATGATTAGTAGTTATCCTTTAGTAAATGAAGAATTTAACTTTGATAGTGAAGAAAAGGAAACTGAAGAAATGATAGGCTTTATTGCTGCATTTAGAAATGTTAAACAGGAAAATGCTATAAGTAAAGATGCTAAAGTAATGGTTAATTTTGATAATTCTTTAATAAATAAAATGTTAAAATTAGATGGTAATTTGGTTAGTGAAAAACTTAGTATTAAAGAGTATAAAGTTAGTTATGGTAAGTTAGAAGCGATAATTTATTATGAAAAGGAAGTAACAGAAGAAGATATTTTGGCTAAAGAAAAGCAAATTGAAAGTTTGAAGGCTTCAATTTTAAAGAGAGAGAAACTTTTAAGTAATGCTGGTTTTGTTAGTAAGGCACCAGAACAATTAGTAAATGATGAGAAGATAAAACTTGAAGAAGAGAAGAAGTTACTTAGTACTTTAGAATAAGAAAAAGCCCACTTGATGTGGACTTTTTTATATGGAATTATTTCTATCATGTGTAGTAAATATGTTAAATTTTTAATGTTTTTTAAGCTTTTTACTATAAAAAATGAGAGCACGGTTAAATGCTCTCTTCAGGGGAATTTGGCGTGTGTTAATTTTCTATCATATTTTGCATTATTCTTGCTTTGTCGTTTGCTAAATTTATCGCAAAATACCCTATTTTATCTACCTTTTTCTATGCTAGTGTTTCCAATATGTTCCCAAGAAATTTATCAAAACGACAATTCGTTCTCAAAAGCTAACTATATCAAGAATTTTTAATTTATTTTTAGTGTTTTGGCGCACCTTCAGGAGCATTGTGTTTAATTAAAATATAGAATTATTTTTATTTAATAACCAGCCTTCTAGAAAATATAAAATAATATATAAAAATATAAAGATTCATGACACCCAATAAATATTTGTAATAAACTTACTAATAAACAATATTAAGCCAGTCAGTACAGAAAAATTAATCAAAAATCCTAGACTACCTTTACAATATTCACCTTTTTTACTAACATATCATGTTCCAGTTAAAATATTTGCTAAATGGCTAACTTTAATAATCCAAATGAATTACCACCTGAGCAATTATGTTTTACTTATGATGAATTTAAACAATTTATAGAGGTTGAAAAAAAATAAATGACAAGCTACATTTAGAATACTTTATTATTGTGGTCTTAGAAAAGGAGAACTTAGAGGATTACAATGGAAAGATATTGATTTATAAAGAAAAACATTAAGTGTTAGAAAACAAATTATTGATCGCTGTGGAACGGTCAAAAAATTCAAATTTGTGGTACCAAAAACTCACAGAACAGTATAAAGACTAAAGATACCTGAAATACTTGTAAATAGTCTTAAAAAGGCTAAATTAGAGGCTAAACAACTAAATGGTTTTAATGAAAATTATTTTGTTGCTGGAGATGCATTTCATATAAGTAGTAATGCCTCTACTGATCGTAAAAATACCAATTGCGAAAAAGCAAAAGTTAAACAAATTAGATTATATGATTTCAGGCATTCCTGTGCATCACTATTAATTAATAAAGGTGCTAATATTCAAGTAGTTGCTAAATATTTAGGATATACTAAAATAGAAGAAACATTAAAAACTTATTCACATTTATTTATTAGTACATTAGATGAAATAATAAAAGTTATAGATACTTTAGAAAACGATAAAACCGATGATTAATTTTCATCGGTTATTTTAATTTATTCAAAATATATAAATTCAACATCATTATCTATCATTATTTTGAATAAGTTTAATTTAATTTTTAGTGTTTCATCTTTTATTAAATTATTTAAATCAGTTTCAAATAAAATGGTATCTTTAAAACCATTTATTGTATGTATTTTCCATCTAATACAATTTGTATAAAATAACAACCAATATTTACTATAATAACTAGCATTTTTCCAATTACAATCGTATCTTTTAATCAGTTCATTCTTTATGTTTTCTAAATATTCTTTTATTTTTTCTTTATAAATATCTAATAAGTTATTTTTATAAAAATATTCAAAACTCAAAATAGCACACAAATCACTTTTGTTCATTATATCAAATATATATGTTGTACTTTCATTATTACATATCTTTAATTTAATTATTAAATATGATAACCATATATCAGTTATCTCCTTTATATGAGATATTCTACTATTTCTCTTTTTAATCCACTTTATAATAATTCTATCTTTATCAAGTTCCATTAAGTTAAATATTTCTACAATTAAATTAAATGCATCCGGTGATATCATATTTTGTTTAAACATCATATTAATTAAAAAGTCTAATAATATCTCAGCAGTATTTTCATCAAAATACTCTTTTGTAATAACCTTCTTTTTTATTTTTGAAGTAAGAATTTTTAGCAAGTACTTACAATTACTATATTTCATTTTTAAAGAATTATTGATTTCATTCATTACATCTTCAATAAATTCAAGTTTATCTTCGTATGCATTTTCTTCAATTCGTTTCATTAGTAAAAAAATACTTTTATTTTGTATCGTATTTAATGATATAAAAGGAAATTCCTCTAACTTAATTTTATTCATATTTAGATCTAGTTTATAGTTAGATAAATTTTCACTGATTAATAATCTTGTGTCATTTTCCAAACTTTCTTTAGAATCAGAATAAAAATCATAATCATCGCAAAACCTTACAAAGCTTATGTCTTTATTCTTACACTCTTGAATAATTTTCCTATCAACTTTAGATAAAATTAATTCCGAAAACAAACTAGAAGTATAAGGGCCAATTACTATTCCTTTCGTTTCATTTCCATTTAACGTCCTATTCAAAATATCCAAATTATCAAAAATTATTTTATTTGCTTCATTATTTAAATCCCATGAAATTGTATGAGTATATATGCTATTAAAAAAATTAGTTATATCTACTCCTAAATGATAATATTTTCCGTCACATATTTTTTGTTTATTTAGTAAATTATACTGATAATTTGGCTGCACAATATTAGTGTATTCCATCATTATTGGTTCTTCATCATAATCATATAACCTTATAAATTTTCCTTCTTCAAAAGAAAACCGTGATGATGAATCATAATTCTCTGTAGCATTAGCCTGTTCCTCTAATATTTCCTCATGATATTTATTTATATAAAAATGAAGTGGAATCAGAACTAAAGGATTTACTACTGAAATGATTCGATTAGCACCATTCGGTTTAGATATGTGTAGATCAATAGGTTCAGTACCTTTTTTTAAACCAAATACATTATCTTTATAACCTTTAAAGTCTTTAATTTTTCCTTCAGTAAATACAAAATTATCACTTAGTATTTCTTCTATACCATTATATGAATTATATATATCATCCAATTTATCATATAAACTTAGATTAGAAAAACACTTTGGTAAATGTTTTGTTGGGAAAACAAAAGATTCTTTAACAACATTAATTTCATTCATTTCACTACCTCCTACATCAAAAAACGCCAATACAAAAAATTATAAAATAAGCCTGTACTAGCGTTTCCTTTTTACTACTTAAATTATATCAAATTTTGTCTAAAAAGTCAGTAATATCCATTAAATTTAGATAGCTATTTTTATAAAATTCGTTCCTGAGTTGTTCCCAAGAAATATTTTCATTCTTCTCTATACTCACAAGCCCTTATAAACACTGACTTTAAAACAAAAACGGAGCCTCTCGGCTCCTTCAGGGGGTTTTGGTTGAATACACTCTCACCTTAAAATCGTAAGAGTAAGTATCCACATAGCAGAACTCTGCTATGCTAATTAAATGATATAAAATTTTTTATAAAAAATCAAGTACTTTTTGAAAATTTTATTAAAAAGTTGAAAATTTACATTTTATTTAATATAATTAAAGAGGAGTAGATTATGAAAGTTGTTAAGAAAAAATTAAGAAAAGATAGAGTATTCTTGCTTGTTTTACTGTTGTTTTTTAGTACTATATTTATATTTAGTGCTTTTAAAGTAATAGAGTGGTTAAGTGATAATAACAATACTGATAAAGTAATAGATAAAATTAATAATGATGTTAAGGTTGATGAAGTTAAAGATAGTGAAAATACTGAAGTTATAGATGAAGAACCAACTGAGCCTGAAAAGGTAAGTGATTACTTTTATTATATAACTTATCCATTAATTAATGTTGACTTTGAAAGTTTGTTAAAGACTAATAACGAGACTGTAGGCTGGATAAATGTTAATAATACTAATATAAATTATCCTTTTGTACAGGGAATTAATAACACTTATTATTTAAATCATTCTTTTGATAAAAGTTATAATTCTGCTGGATGGGTTTTTATGGATTATAGAAATAATAAGGAAATGAATAATAAAAATACTATACTTTATGCACATGGTAGAATTGATAAGACTATGTTTGGAAGTTTATATAAAACTCAGTATCCAGCGTGGTATCAGAATAAGTCTAATCACATTATTAGAATTTCTACACCTAGTGTTAATATGAGTTATCAAATATTTAGTGTTTATAAAATAGATGAAGAGAGTTATTATATACAGACTGATTTTACTAGTGATGACGTTTATTTAGAGTTTTTAAATACTATAAAAGGAAGAAGCAAGTATGACTTTAATGTAGTGTTAAATGAAAGTGATAAAATTATTACACTTAGTACGTGTGCTAATGATAAAGAAAGATATGTAGTGCATGCTAAACTTATTAAGAAGAGTGAAAGGTAACTCTTTTTAATTTTTCTTGACAATTGAGTGCTTGTTCAACTATAATATAATTAGTTGAGTAATAGTTCAACTGAAAGGATGTATAATATGAGTATAAATGAATATAATTGTGACTGCAACGTAATACATGAAAGTGTAGTAAAAGACATAAGAAAGGGTATGCTTAGTGATAAAGTAATAAATGAAGTAGCATCGTTTTTTAAGATAGTGGGAGACCCCACTAGAACTAAGATATTATCTATACTTGACAAGAATGAACTGTGTGTATGTGATATTGCAAATTTACTTAATATGACTAAATCTAGTATAAGTCATCAGTTAAAGACTTTAAAAGAAGCGGGTATTGTAAAATGTAATAGAGTTGGGAAAGAAGTGTATTATACATTAGATGATGAACACGTAAGCGAAGTATTTGAAGTTGCTTTATACCATATTGGACATAAGAAGGAGAAAAAATAATGAAAAAATATAAATATAATGTAAATAACTTGGACTGCGCTAATTGTGCAAGAGAAGTTGAAGAGAGTTTAAATGAAAATAAAGATTTCAAAAACGTAATAGTTAACTTTAATACAAAGAAGTTAATTTATGAATCAGATAAAGAGTTTACACTTCCAGAGTTAAATAAACTTGTTAAAGAAGTAGAGCCTGATGCATTTATTACAGACGAAGAAGTAAACATTAAAAAAGAATATCATTTTAGTATATTAGTTGTTGGTGTTATTATTGGACTAATTGGATACTTTGTTAAAATGCCTATATATTTAAAATGGATACTTTACGTAATAAGTTATTCTATGCTGTTATATAGGTGTATTATAAATTCTTTAAAATTATTAATTAAGAGTAAAACAATAAATGAAAATTTACTAATTACAGTTTCTTGTTTAGGTGCACTAGCGCTAAAAAATGTTCTTGAAGGAATAATGGTAATTACATTATATACAATAGGTAAAATACTTGAAGAAAAAGCTATTAATAATTCTAGAAATTCTATAAAAGATTTAATGGATTTGACTGATAAAACTGTTAATATTAAAGTGGGTAAAGAAGTTAAGAATATATTAGTAGAAGATGTTAAAGTGGGAGATATTCTTTTAGTTAAAAAGGGAGAAAAAATTGGAGTAGATGGAATTATTAAGAGTGGAACTAGTTCTATAGATAGTTCTATGCTTACTGGAGAAAGTGAACCTGTTTTTATTAAAGAAGGGGATAAAGTATTATCAGGAAGTATTAACTTAGGAGATGTTATATTAGTTAGAGCTACAAGTACATTTGAAGATTCTACTGTAAGTAAGATACTTGAAATGCTTGAGTCTGCAACTGACAAGAAAACAAAAACTGAAACTATAGTTAGTAAAGGAAGCAAAATATATACACCAGTTGTATTAGTACTTAGTATTTTAGTTATGATTGTTCTTCCACTTTTCGGGGTAAACTTGTCTTCTTCAATTTATAGGGGTCTAACATTCTTAGTAATATCTTGCCCATGTGCGATAGCCATAAGCGTGCCACTATCTTATTTCACTGGAATTGGTGTATGTAGTAAAAATGGAATTTTAGTAAAGGGGAGTAATTATTTAGATAGTTTAAGTAGTGCAAAAAATATAATATTTGATAAAACTGGTACTTTAACTAATGGAACTTTTAAAGTAACAAGTATTGATATAAAGGATGAAGAAAAGACTGATGAGTACAATAAAGATGATATAATGGAAATACTTTTGATGGGAGAAAGTTTGAGTGATCATCCAATTGCTAAGAGTATAATGAGTACTAGTGGTAAATTTGTTGATAATTCTAGAGTTGAAAATTATAAAGAGATTAGTGGTAAGGGAATAACTTTTGTACTTGATGGTAAACAAGTGAGTATTGGAAATAATAAAATAGATGAGTGCACAGAAACAGCAAGTATTCATATGCATATTAACGGAAAACACGTTGCTTCAATATTTATAAATGATGGAATTAAAGAGAATACTAGTAGTGTTATTAAGAGTCTTCAAAAAAATGATATTAAGACTTATATGTTTACTGGAGATAAAAAGGATGTTGCTTTAGAAATAGGTGGAATGTTAGGAATTGATGAAATTAAATACGAAATGCTTCCAACTGATAAATTTAAGGCTTATGAGAGTGTAGAAAAAAGCGGTTTAACTATATTTGTAGGTGATGGAATAAACGACGCGCCTGTATTAAAAAGAAGTAGTGTAGGTATCTCAATGGGCAGTGTAGGTTCAGACCAAGCAATTGAAGCAAGTGATATAGTGATATTAAATGACGACTTAGAAAAGATACCACTTGGAATAAGTATTAGCAAATACACTAAACATATTATTAAAGAAAACTTGATATTTGCTATTGGTGTAAAAGCAGTGATTTTAGTTCTCAGCGTTTTAGGACTAGCTAGTATGTGGCTTGCAGTGTTTGCTGATACAGGGGTAACTTTATTAACAATTTTAAATACTCTTAGAATTATAAAGAAGTTTAAATAATGTGATTAAAGGCACTTGAAAAATGGTGCTTTTTTTGATAAGATTGTGTTGTAATTTATTGAAAGGAGAAACTTTTATGCAAGATTTCTATGTAGAAAAAAGAACTGAGAATGGAATTGAAGATGGATATGTTGCAGTTTCAGTTAGTCAAATAAATTTACTTGCTCAATTTGCAGTAACTTTAAATGTTCCTGAAAATATATTGGCTGAAACAGAAATAGGAATGTATATGGCAAATCTTAGCGAATTTTATTTAAAAAATGATAATGAATTAAAGGACTGCTATGATAAAATAAAAAACGATACATTTGGTAGCCAATTCTTATATGTTAATATAAAGTTGGCATTAATTCAAAAGTTAGTTAAAGATACAGGATTAAATGACAAATTATCTTCATTATATAATAAAACTCTTGTTGATTATAAAAATCAACTTGAATTTAATAATTATGTTTATAAAGAGCAATTATTAAAAGGTATGGCAATGTAGACTTGAAAAACACATGAAAAAATGATAGAATTATAGATAGAATAAGAAGGTGTGTTAATGAAAGAAAAAACTAAGAAAAAAGTTTTGAAAGTGTCTTTAATGGTAGTTTTGTTAATTGTGTTTGTTTATGTAACATTTAAAACTACATTAGTTGTGATAAGTAATAAATATTTAACCGATATAGGTGACTATAGTACAAATGATAAGTATACTTTTACATATACTGAGCCAGATGAAAAACTTACTTTTAAAAATATAACTATTAGAAATGATTTTAAAGATTATAATGTGTTTAATTCAAGTAATGGAGTAATTTATAACTTAAAGAATGAAGAAACTAAGAGCATGTTTTATATAACTATTGAAGATGATAAGATATTAAAGAATACTAAGATTAAGTCTTATTTAAAGAAAAATAATATTAATAGTTTATATGAAGCAGAGAGATTTCTTTATAAGAATAGAAATGCTAAAAACAGTATATTTACTTCAGTGAGTGATATTATTGCTAAGCAAGAATTAGTAAATTTAGTTAAACTTTATACAACAAAAACACCTTATATAATAGAAGTAAATGATAATTCATACATCTATAAATTAGGAGATGACATCTATAATTATATGGTGTTTACTGGTGGAAAAATCTATACATTTAGTTTTAATAATAAGAATATTGATAATTTAACTTATGTAAAGGATATAATAAAAACTATTAAAATATATGAATAAACTCTAAAACGGAGTTTTCTTTTTTTGTGTGTTATGGTAAAATAATAAGTATGAAAAAAGTAATGGTGTTTATAATTTGTTTGTTTTTGTGTGGATGTAGTAGTGCGAGTTCTAGTAGAAAAGTGTATAACGAGTATGTTGATACTTTAAAGGGTGTTAAAGAAGAGAAAATGTGCCCTCTTATAGAAGTAACATTTAAGGTTGATGAAATAACAGAAGACTATATTAATTATTATGCTCTTATAAATAGAAACGGGAATGTTATGAAGAATATAGAAGCACTACTGATTCATGATAAAGAAACAATTAATTCTTTTCCATCAATTGGGATATATGATGAAGATGTATCATTAATTAATGAAGAAGATAAGATTGGTGTAAAGTTGAGTGGATATTTGGAAGTTAATGAGAGTACTATATTTAAGCTACTTTTAAAGTATGTAGATAAAGATAATGTAAAGAAAGAATGTTATTATATTTACAATTATCAACATAATTAGACATTAAAAAGTGTTAAATTGAATTTGGTGGAATATATGAGAGTAAAAGTATTTGACGAAGGACATGAAAGAGACTTAGAAAATAAAGTGAATTTGTTTTTAACAACTATACAAAGTAAGAATATTGTTGACATTAAGTTTTCAGTTTCAAATAGTATTTTTGGAAGTGAACAGATATATTGTTTTAGTTGTATGATAATATATGAGGAGTAAATATGAAGAAAAATAGTTTTGTAGAAGGAACATTCATTGCAACATTTGCAATAATAATAGTTAAGGTATTAGGTGTATTGTATGTAATACCGTTTTATAGAATAATTGGAGAAAGTGGTGGTTCTTTATATAGTTACGCATATAATGTGTATAATTTGTTTTTGAATATAAGTACTGCTGGTATACCTGTTGCAATTAGTAAGATTATAGCTGAATATAATACTTTGGAAATGTATGAAGCTAAGGAAAGAAGTTATAAAGTAGGAAGAAATATTATTTTTATGTTGTCTATTCTTGCTTTCTTTGTGCTATTTGTCTTTGCACCTGAAGTTGCTCGTTTGATATTGGGAGAGATTAAAGGAGGAAATACACTAAATGATGTTGCATTTGTAATTAGAAGTGTATCGTTTTGTTTACTTATTATACCTTTTTTATCTGTATCAAAGGGGTATTTACAAGGTCACAACTATATTACTCCATCAAGTGTAAGCCAAGTAATTGAACAAGTTGTTAGAATAGCTGTTATATTGTTTGGTTCATATATTGTGATAAATGTGCTAAATAAAAGTGTAACTTTAGGTGTTGGAGTAAGTGTATTTGGAGCGTTTGTTGGTGGACTTGTAGCATATATTTATATAAAGTGTAAGATTAATAAAAATAAAGATGCGTTTATTAAGAGTGATAAAAGAGATAATGTTACAAATAAGGAAATTGTTAAAAAGATAATAAGTTATGCTCTTCCACTAATAGTGGTTAGTATAGCAACTGATATATATAGTTTAACTGATATGACTTTAGTAGTAAGAACAAGTTATAAATTAGGGTATTCAGCATTAGATGCCGAGACAATTGCAAGTATAATAAGTACATGGGCTCCTAAAATATGTATGATAATAAATGCTGTTGCAATGGGTATGAGTATGAGTTTAATTCCTCATATGGTAAGTAGTTTTGCAAAAAAAGACTTAGTTACTTCAAACCATAGATTTAATGAAGCAATTAGAATAATTGTGTTTTCAACTTTACCACTTGCAGTGGGGTTGTCATTTTTAAGTGAAGGAGTGTATTCTTTATTCTATAGAGAAAATTTATATGGTACTTTAATTCTTAGATATACAGCAATTAGTAGTTTCTTTGCTAGTATATATATGATTATAAGTGTATCACTTCAAAGTTTGAATAAGTTTAAGATAGTTTATGTTAGTAGTGGAATAGGTTTTTTACTTAATGCATTGTTAGATATTCCTTTTATGTATTTATTTCATACACTAGGGCTAGAAGCTTTTTACGGAGCAATTCTTGCGACTATTGTGGGTTATATATTTAGTTATATTTATAGTTTGTTTAAGTTAAAGAAAGAACTAAACTTTAATTATAAAAGTATATTAAAAACTATAAAAGACTCTTTAATACCTACACTAGCAATGATACTTGTGTTATTAGTGTTAAAACTATTTATCAAAATACCTACAAGTGGTATAATGTTAGTGCTTACTCTTATGTTATATGTTATTTTTGGTGGACTTACTTATGTATTTGTGTCATATAAAACTGGATTACTTGAAAGGACGCTAGGAAGAGAATATATAAATAAGATAATCGGTAAATTAAGGAGGAATAAGTAATGTTAAAATTAAGTCATGTCACAAAATATTATGGAGACTTTTTGGCAGTAGATGATTTATCTTTTGAAGTAAAAGATGGAGAGATATTTGGTTTACTGGGTGTTAATGGAGCGGGTAAAACTACTACTTTTAGAATGATTACAGGTTTACTTGATAAGACAAGCGGAAGTATTACTTTTAATGGTAAAAAAATAGATTATTCTGTTACTGATAAGTTAGGTTTTCTTACTGAAGAAAGAAGTTTACTTACTAAGTTAACAGTACTAGAGCAAGCTAAATTCTATGGTGGATTAAAAGGGATGAATGACAAAGATATTGAAAGTAGGCTAGACTACTTACTTGAAAAATTAGAGATAACTGAGTATAAAAATAAGAAGATAAAAGAGTTAAGTAAGGGTAACTCACAAAAAGTACAGTTTATTATGAGTATAATAAATAGTCCTAAACTTCTTATATTAGATGAACCTTTTAGTGGATTAGATCCGATTAATATTGAGTTATTTAAAAAGTTGATACTTGAACTTAAAAGTGATGGGACAAGCATAATATTCTCTTCACATAGAATGGAGCATGTAGAGTATTTCTGTGAAAGTTTGGTAATTCTTGTGCATGGTAAAACTGTTTTAAAGGGAAATTTAAAACAAATAAAGGAAGACTATCAAAAGAAGAATATTATGATAGAAGCAGACGCTGATATGGAAGACTTAAAAAATATTAAAGGTGTAGAAAAGGTAGATAAAATAGGTAATACTTTTGTAGTTAGTATAAGTGATAAGAGTTACGTACAAAAGGTGTTTAACTATGTGAAGAAGCTAAAGAACGTTACAAAGTTTGTAGTGGAAGAACCTACACTTAATGAAATATTTATTGATAAAGTAGGAGGTACTTATGAGAAGTAAATTATCTCTTTTAGTTAAAGATGGATTAAATAAAAAAATTAATACTAAATGGTTTAAAGTTATCAACATAATTTTATTAGTTGTTGTTGTAGCTTTGTTTAATATTGATAGTATCATTAAATTTTTTGGAGGAGACTTTGATGAGGAGACTACTATTTATGTTTATGATAATACTTTAAAATATTATGATGCGTTAAAGACAGTGTATGACAGTACTAAGGTGCAGTTAACTAGTGAAAGTGCAGAGATTAAAAAAGGTGAAGGAAACTACAAAGATGAAGTAGAGAAGATTAAGAAAAACAAGAAAGGTGATATAATTGTTGTTATAAATGATTTACATAATGTTGAAGTTATTTCTTTTGATTATGTAGATGCACTTACTATACAAGTTTTGAATGCAAGTATAGAAAAGGTTAAAACAAGTATAGCTCTAAGTGATAGTAATATTACACCTGAAGAGTTAGCTAAAATATATGAGCCAGTTAATATCAAAAGAACTTATTTAAATGAAGAACTAGATGAAAACTACGAATTAGTTAATACTATAGGAAATTTAGCAATTCCAGTGTTTATAATGCCTTTCTTCTTCTTAATTCTTATGGTAACTCAAATGATCGGGGCTGAGATAAATGAAGAAAAGACAAGTAAAAGTATGGAGATTATTGTTACTAGTGTAAGTCCTAAAATACATTTTATGTCTAAAATGATAACATCTAACCTTTATGCAATTATTCAGTGTGTGTTGTTTGTTATTTATTTTGGTATAGGTGTTTTAGTAAGAAGAATAGTAACAGGTACTTCTTTAACAGGAAGTTTAGGAGAGAGTACTACTAAACTATTAAATGCTTTTGTTGAAAGTGGGATGCTTAGTAATATACTTAAATGTTTACCATTTATAATTATAATGATATTACTTAGTTTCTTTGCATATTCACTACTTGCTGGAATACTTGCATCTATGACAACAAGTCAAGAAGACTTTCAACAACTTCAAACACCAATGATGATGCTTATAATGGCAGGGTACTTCTTAGCAATAATGGCGAGCACTTATGAAAAGAGTACATTTATTATAGTAATAAGTATGATACCATTTATATCTTGTATATTAAGTCCTGTGTTATTGTTCTTAGGACAAATTACAATAGTACACGTTCTTATTTCAGTAGGGCTATTACTTCTTGTGATATATTTACTTTTAAAGTATGGCTTAAGAATTTATAAAGCAGGAATATTAAATTATAGTTCAAGTAATTTGTGGAAGAAAATGTTAGAGAGTGTAAAAGTAAAAGATTAAAATTTAGTCTTTTCTGTTAGCGTGGTGGAATGGTAGACATGCACGCTTGAGGGGCGTGTGAACATAGTTCGTGAGAGTTCAAGTCTCTTCGCTAACACCATTAAAGAATCAGGTTGAACTTTGGTTCAATTAACTAATAAATATCAATTCTAGAAATGGAATTGATTTTTGTTGTGTGAAAGAAGGGGATGATTTTGAAAGATAATATGTAAAATTTGTTTCAAACATCAAAAACTATGATATAATATATAATTAATGAGGGAGGTTTATTATGTTTGGAAAGAAAAAACAAAATGATAAAAAAGAGTCACTAAATTTTAAAAGCGATAATTATAAAATGAATGATAATTATGTGACTAATAATTTAGTAGTTGCTAATTTAGAATATATATCAAGTGAACCAACACCATACGGACCAATGGTTAAACAAACAAAACAAAAATATATATTTGAATTATTAAATGAAAATGGAAAAATCAGATATAGAGAAATATTTACTGGATTTGTAGCCGATGCTGAGGAAAGTCATTATTTTGATTTACCATATGTTGTAAATGTTGTCTCTTTGAAAGAAGAAGTTCCAGATGTTGCTGATAATATTCCAAAATATGGATTATTATTGGTATTAAATGAGGTTAATACCAAAAAAAGATTAAAAACTCTAAAAAAATAATTATAATTAATTGTGGCAATAAATATTGCTACTTTTATTTTATATATAGAATTAGTATTTATTAGTTGTTCTTTATAGATATAAGTGTTCAAAATAGGCTTTTGTATCGCATCAAATTAATAAATGCAATATTAAAAAAGGTTTTATTTGTTTTAAAGATAGGCTCATTGAATAAAAACGGTAAAAGTGGCAAAAATATTCAATGAATTATATAAAAAAACTACTTTTAAAGTAAGTTAAAGTAGTTTTTTTCTTATTTAATAACTTCTTTTAATTAAAGATAATTTTTCACATTCTTTTATATCATTTGTAGAATAAATTTGAGAATATTCAAACTTATCTTGTTTATTTAATTCTAAAAGTTCTTTTAACATTTTTAATTTGATAATTAATATTTGCTTTTTTTTCAAATGAGTTAATTGTTGTCTTTGTAATTGTAATTCTTCTTCAAGTTTATCTAGTTCACTTTCAATTGATTTTATTTCTTTTTGTTTTTTCTTGTGATATTCATATGATTTAAGTTCTATTGGCAATATTACTGGCAAGCAAAGACCCATACCAAATAATGTTACAGTTAACACTAAATTGATTTCATATTGATAGAATGTTGAAGTTACTAAAAACGGATTACTTTTAGTAAAATATGAAATGATAAGAGGTGGTAAAACTATAGAATTAGCAATTGCATAATAAACATTATATGGAATATATTTTTTTCTAAAATTTTTGTATTTCTCTTTTTTCTTAGTTAATTCTTCAATTCTACTAGTAAGAGTAAAAATCATATTTTTTTTGGCTGAAATTTCATTCATATTTTTAAGAATCTTAAATTCATCATTATCTAAATTCATAATAACCTTCCTGTGAGTTAATTATAACATGTTTTTCAAAAAATTGTCATTATGTATTTCAGTTAGGAATAATTTATTGCTTATCTTGTTATAGTTTGTTAAAATGTATTTAGTATTTTATGTTATAGTGAGGTTTTATTATGAAGAAAAATAGTGTTTTTATATGTGTGGTTTTAATATTTTTATGTATTCCAGTTGTAGTAAATGCACATCCTGGAAGAACTGACGCGAATGGGTGTCATTACTGTAGAACTAACTGTGCAAAATGGGGTTTAAGTAATGGGGAATATCATTGTCATAATAATTCTAGTAGTAATACCGAAACTATAGTCAAACAAAAAAGTAGTGATAACTCAATAAAGTCTATAATAATAGATGGTGAAAAAATAACTATAAGTGAAAGTATGATATATCAAACTACCAAAGATAAACTAGACATTATAGTAATACCAAATAGTGAATATGCTGAACATGAAATTGATAATACAAGTTTGAGTGTTGGAGAAAACAATATCACTATAAAAGTTACTGCAGAGAATGGTAGCGTTAAAAAATATAATTTAAAAGTTATTAGAGAAGAACTAAGTAACAATACTAATGTAAGTATAAAGGTTGATAATGAAGTAATAGATTTTAATGTAGATAAGCCAAATATAACAGTTAGTTCTGAAACTGAAAATTTAGATTACTCATATATACTTGAAGATAAAAACTCTACATTAAAAGTAACAGGTGACAAAAATTTAAAAACTGGAGAAAATATAGTAACTTTTACAGTTACTTCACAAGATAATACACAAAAAGATTATGTTTTAATAGTGAATAAATCTGAAAATATTGGTGCTGTGGTTTTTACAATTGCAGTTTTGTCTTTAGCAGGTGTTGCAGGCTATAAATATCAAAAGAAAAAGAAGATTAGTAATGTTTCTAACTATTAAACAACCTGTCTTGCATATTATCAGAGTTATCCAAGTACATTTTGTATAGTTTATAAATTTCTGTATCTTTATAACTAACTTCTTTAAAATTATCATTTAAATCTAAAATTTTACCATTTCTATAACTTATTAAAATGGGCGAATGAGTTGATATAATAAACTGACTTCCTTTTTTTACAAGTTCATCTATTAAACATAATAATGAAAGTTGTCTTTGAGCCGATAAGGCGGCTTCTGGTTCGTCTAAGATATATAAGCCATTCTCAGTAAATCTGTTTTGTACAAGTTTTAGAAAAGCTTCTCCATGTGAGCATTCATGCAAGTTTCCACCATACGACTTAAATAAACTATAAAAGTCATCTTCTTTGACAAGTCTTTCAACTTCAGTAGAAAAATTATAAAAACTTTCGGCTCTTAAAAAGAATTTAGTCCTAGGTTTGTTATCAATTTTAATTTTTAAGTAATCTCTCAAATTAGAAGTAGTGTCATTTGTTTCATACATAAAGTTTTCAGTACCACCTTCTTTAGGTAGTCCTAGATTTACAGCAATTGCTTCAATAAATGTTGATTTACCAACACCATTTTCTCCAACAAAAAATGTAACTGGAGAATTAAGTTTAAGTTTTTCAAAGTCCTTAACAATTGGAATGTTAAAAGGATACTTGTCATAATTATCAATTTTGTCTCTATCTAAAATTATTTCATTAATCATAAGTTTACTATTCATAACTATTCACCCTTAAAACCATATTAGCACGAAAAATATAAAAAATCTATATAAATAGTTTAAAATGTGTTATACTTTTGTAAGAGGTATAAAAATGAAAATAAGTGAACCAAAAATTAAAAATTGTGAATTATCTTCTTTTAATGAATGCATTAAAAATGAGAAATTTAATAAATTAAAAATTGGGGAAAATAGTAGTATAGTACTTGATTTAACTGATTATACATTTGACGAATGTGTTTTTGAAAATATAGATTTTTCTAATATAGAAATAAGTGATATATCTTTGATGGATGTAAGGTTTATCAATTGTGATTTATCTAATAAGAGGTTTAATGATGCGTTTTTAACAAGAGTTATATTTGAAAATTGTAAATTAACAGGTCTTACTTTTATTGACTCACATTTAAAAGATATCAAAGTCATTTCTTCGGTTGGTTTATATTTGAATGTTGCAGGAACAAATATAAATAATATTGAAATAGAAGACAGTGACTTAACTGAGGCTACATTTAATATGAGTAATTTAAATAATGCTGTTTTAAATAATGTTAATTTAACTAAATCTGTTTTTTTAGGGTGTAATTTAAAGGACGCTAACTTTAGCACGTCTATAATTAATGGGATTAGTTTTGATGTCAAAAGTTTAAATGGAATAATAATAAACAGAATGGATGCTGGTAATATTGTGTCAATGTTTAATGTGAAAGTGAGGGACTAAAGTGACTAAAGAAGAAGTGTATAATTTTATAAAGAGCAAGAATATATGGTATGAGATAACTGAACATAAAAGAGTGTTTACTATGAATGAGTTAGATGATGTTATTTTGCCGTATCCAGAAGCTGATGCGAAAAACTTATTTATTAGGGATGACAAGAAAAGAAACTATTATTTAATTACGGTAAGTGGTAAAAAGAAAGTAGATTTAAGTATTTTTAGAGAAAAATATAATACTAGAAGACTTAGTTTTGCAAGTGAAAATGATTTAATGGAAATTTTAAAATTAACCCCTGGAAGTGTAACACCTTTAGGATTGTTAAATGAAAAAGAGAATCTAGTTAAATTTTATTTAGATAGTTATTTTATAAATAAGTGTGATAAAATCGGAATGCACCCATGTGATAACTCTGCAACTTTATGGCTTAAGACTAGTGATTTAATTAGTATTTTAAAAGAGAATGGGACTATAGTAAATATAGTGGATTTGTAACTCAACTCAAAGTTTAGAAAACTAAACTAATGCTTTATAGAAATTTTTATAAAAATATATTATTATTATACTATAAGGAGGAAAGATTATGAAAAAGAAAGTATGTTATGTATTAAGTTTATTAATTTGTTTGGTATTGGGAGGTATATCTAGTTATTTTATTTTTAACAATAGCAAAAGCCCATTAAAAGAATTACCACTTCCAGAAGTTACTGGTGGAGAAAGAGGGACTCTTGGAATAGACAAAAATATTAATGAAGAAACATTAGACGAGTACTTAGGTAGAGAAGACGTGGTGTATAGAGACATGAGAATGCTTAAAGACCCAGGAAATTATGAAGCAATTGGAGGAGACTCATATATTTCAGGTTTTGTTAAAGGTTTTGAAGTAGTGCCTTATCCATATTTAACTGAAGTAAAAGGTTTACCTGAAATAGTCGGAGAGTCATATACTGGAAAAACATTATTTAAAGAAGTGAATGGAAAGTATGTTGCTAACTATGAAGAGTCAATGGAATACTTAGAATATTATTTTCCAAAAGATAAAGTAATCTTCTTGATGTGCGGAGGAGGAGGTTATGCTGGCATGACTAAAAATCTTCTAGTAAGTTTAGGTTGGGATGAAAATAAAATCTATAATGTAGGTGGTTACTGGTTTTATAATGGTAAAAATAATGTACAAGTTAAAACTACTAAAGATGGTAAGACTACATATGATTTTTGGAAAGTTACTTATCATGATATAGATTTTAAATCATTAACTGAGGTAAAATAATGAAAAAGATAGTAGTAATAGTGCTAAGCGTATTCTTATTAACAGGTTGCTTTAGTAATAAGACTAATCAAGATGATGGTACAAAACGAATATATTTAACAAGTAGTTATTATAATAAGGGTGAGTTTATAAAAGTAGACGATTTAACTACTTTAGAAAGTGATACTTATGTATTATTTACTTACAATAATTTTTGTAATTTAGCTGTTTCATGTGATAAGATTTTTGAAAGTTTTATGAAAAAATATAATATTGATTTTATTTCAATTTCATTTGATAAATTTAAAAGTACTTATTTATATGAAACTGTGAAGTATGCACCTTCTATTATTATTGTGAAAGATAAAGAAATAGTTAGTTATTTGGATGCTAATTCGGATGAAGATTTAGATAAGTATCAAGATGAGGAAGCTTTTGAAAGCTATCTTAATAAGTATATTTACTTTAATGATAAAGATTAACGAATGTTGGTCTTTATTTATTTTTAAAAGCATGATAAACTAGTATTGTGAGGTGGATTCATGAATTTAAAAATGATTTTGACTAGTGAAAATGTAAGTAATGAAATATTAAATAACTTAGATTATTTGTTAACAATTATTCCTGAAATAAAGCCTATGATAGGGTTTAACCAAAAACATCCACATCATAATTTAGATGTATTTATGCATACGCTAGAAGCTTTGAAGAGTTCTAAAAATGATTACATTATAAGACTTGCTTTGTTATTTCATGATATTGGAAAACTACTTTCATGTGTAGAAGAAGATGGAGTAAGGCATTTTCCAAATCATCCAGTAATTAGTGAAATGATTACTAGAAAAGTTTTAACTAGACTCAATTATGAAGAAAGTGTTATAAATGAAGTGTGCTATTTAGTAAAATATCATGATACACCTATAACTATGGAAGATGTGGAAAAGAATTATGATTTACAACTTAAAAGATATGAAGTACAAAGATGTGACGCGCTTGCGCATAACCCACTTATGAATTCTAAAAGAATTTCTTATTTAATAAAAACGAAAAAGCTGTTTAAATAAAAAATATAACAAAATTGTATATCTTTTTTGTTATATTTTTTATTTATTTTCAATTTTCATAAATTCAGTTGTTTTAAGTTTGGTAAGATTTTCATCATTTTCCAATATTTTTAATTGTTCTATGGCTATTTTATTTAGTTTTTCTAACCTAGTGGGTTGCGCTATTTTATCATTAATCATTGTGGCATTTATGGTTTCTAAATTACATAAAACTAAAAGTTGTCTGATATCAGCGTAGTCTCTTTGGTTTCCTTTTAATCCTGAATTTTTATCTTTCCATTCTTTTGCTGTCATACCAAATAAAGCAACATTTAGTAAATCTGCTTCAGTAGAATATGCGTGTTTTTTCTGATTATCTGTAACTAAATTAGGGACTATTGATTTTTTTATTGCATCGGTGTGTATTTTATAATTTGCCTTAGATAATATTCTACTTGCATTCCAGTCAATTTTTTCTTGATATGCTTCATTTCTTTTTAATCTTTCAAATTCTTTGATTAAATATAATTTGAATTCTGGACTTAACCAACTTGCAAATTCTAATGCAATATCTGAATGAGCAAATGTACCAGCACTATATTTCCCACTACTAGGAATAATACCTATTGCATTAAAATCCTTTTTCCATCTACTTGGTGTCATGGTGAACCTATTATATCCTACTTCTTCAATTTTAATTCTGTGTGATTCCACGGAATTAAAATTTTCATTATTTAATTCTTCCCATAAACTATAAAATTCAAAAGAATTTTTGTTTGACATCCAATTTCTTATTACACCGGATGGGTCAGTGGGATTTGCATACTTTGCTAAATCAGTTAATGAAATATATTCTTCATTTCCAATTCTCATAACACTTATTTTTTCATTATTAACATTCATTTCTGTTTTAATCAAATTATCTTTCATGCATTCCTCCTTTCCTTTATAATAAACTTATAGAAAAGTTAAAGTTCAATTTTGGTTACCCCAGCAAGATTCGAACTTGCGAATGATGGAGTCAGAATCCATTGCCTTACCACTTGGCTATGGGGCAGTCACATTATTAATTATACTTTTTAAATCTAAATTTGTAAATACTTTTTATGATAATTTAAAAACCTGGACGAGCCAGGCTTCTTGTGTGTTGAACACATTTGTGAATATTTATCCCTCTCGGGACAACAATAATATACCAAATTATTTAGTAAAAGTAAAGTGTTTTTATGAAAAAACTATGATTTTTGTGATTTTTCTTTGATTTTCCCACAAATATATACAAAACTTACTATGATAACTGAAGTTACTAGTAATATGAAAGGCGAGTAAGCATACATATTCTTATACTTATTTATATAGTTTTCATATGGTATTAAATAAATTATCACACCTATAAGTGAAGTTATAATTAACCCCATAACAATATATTGCTTTTTTTTAGTTTTGATATTGAATACTTCATAAAGTCCTGTTTTAATAGTTTGTAAGTTGTATTGTAAACTTAAAGTCATAAATAATACCCATATTAGAATATTAATGTTTTCTATATTATCAAGAAAACTAAACATATTTATAGTTTTTAATACTTCATAACTAGGAAAAGTAAATAATATACTTACATCAATTCCAAGAACACCAATGATACAAAGAAATATTATTGATACAAAGATAGTATTAACGATATATCCAATTAATATGCTTTTTTTAACCTTTTCTTTATCAACTATGTTATCTTTTGGAATAACAAGAAGGCTCAATATGGGAACAACGCATAGCATTGAAAACATAATTGAACTTTTAGAAATGTGGATGAAATCATTATTTAGAAGTGGTAATAAATTACTAAAGTCTACTTGTCTAATAAGAGAAAACACATTATTAAAATATAAAAATGCACCTATAAAAACACAGAATGTACTAAGTCTTGCAAGAGTATCTATATCATATATTGTTGAATATATAACAGGTAATATTAATATTAATGTGATCAAACTATTAGGTGTTTCAGTAAGAAACTCTAAAGATATAAATGTGGAGTATCTCCAAAATACAAATACTGCAAAGATAAACATAAATATTAGAATTATTATAACTATAATTTTACTTAAAAACTTAGGAAAAACGTAATCTATTTTTTTAAATAGACTGTACTCTGGAAGAAAATCAAATATTTTAAAGAATAGAAAGATTATTAGAAGTCCAAGAAGAAAACCTATAAACATACTTATAAATATACTTGTTTTTGCAGTAACTAGCATATATGGAATTAAAGTACCTGGTAGCATTGCATTAATAATACATATAAAAATAAAAGTAAAACTTAAACTACTTAGTTTGTAATTTGTCATAAGTCACCTCTTAAATTCCCTTGTTTATATAGTGATACATCTATCTTGTATGTTAAATTTAGTTTATTTAGTCCTTCTTTGTTCCAGTCTTTATTATTAAAGTCAAAATAGTTATAGTTATTTTTATATATGTAGTTACCAAGTCCTAGAAAGTCATAGTTATATCGTTTACTTTTATTAAAGGACTTATTAATATAACTTTCAACTTCTTTTTCAGCTTTTTTGCTAATACTCTTTAATACATTTGTATCACTTAAATTGTCTTTACAGCCATAATAAACAATTTCGGCACCAATACTTCCCTTAACATTAATTGTGTCTACATCTAACTTGCTAATTAGTTTCATTTTACTTTCTAGAGTTTCAATAGTAAAGTAACCTCCGTCACACTTGATTGTCAAGGTTGCATTTTTAATTTTGTTTCTTAAGAAGTTTACTCCTTTTGTTTCTTCATCAGTTAATTCTATTACTTCTTTGTCTTTAAAAAATACCATGTTTTTTACTTCAACATTGCTTTCACTTTTTGAGTCTTCAAGACTTTTGTTTTCACTACTTTTAGTAGTATCTTTTATATAAACATTTGGAAATATTGTATCTTTTCCTTTTTCATAGTAATTGTTTATTAATTCTCTTACATGAAGACTGTTAATTCCACCATATCTGGTTTCACTGTTCATTATAGCATCATATAAATTATTTGCAGAGTTTGTATCAAAATGACTTATACTAGACAAAATATCAATGCTTTTATTTTCAGTAGATGTTATAATTAGAAAATTTAAAGATAGTCTAGTGTCTCTAACAAGAAAATCCATTATCTCATCAAGTCCATCAGTTAAAACGCTTTGGTCTAAAAACACATAATCAACATCAGCTAAAAAGAAAATTTTACTTGTTTTTTTATTCATACTTCTTGCTGCTTCAAATATGGTTTTACCTTGTCCACTTATAACTGTAATCGGACTTTTATTAAGACCACTTTTTTCACTATCTAAAACATTCACTAATTGAATGTCTAAATTATATAAGTCACCATCTTTGCTAATCCCCATAGCGCTTACGATGCCGAGCTCGTTAAGTTCTTTATAGTTATAACAACCTGTACAAACAAAAGTTAAAAATATTAGTAAAATAACTTTTTTCATAAATTACCCCTTTCTAAAGATATTCTTTTTAGTTACATAGCTAGGTCTCTTATTTAATGATTTAATATCTTTTCTTAAAATAGCATTACCTTGTTCACTAAACATGAAAGGAAAAATTGGAACGGTGTAGGGTTTATTAAATGTTTTGATACTACATAGATTTATAACGAGAAGAAGTATACCCATAATAAAACCAATTATTCCAAATAATCCAGAAATAAACATAAGAAAATATCTCCAAAATCTAATACTTCCTTGCATATCATAATAAATAAATATTAAACTGCTTATTGAACTAATAGCGACTACGATTACCATGATGGGGGAAATTAAGCCAGCACTTACTGCTGCATCTCCTAAAACTAAAGCACCTAGAATACTTAAGGAAGCACCACGATTGTTTGGAGTTCTTGCATCTCCCTCATATAATAGTTCAAATGTAAATAAAAGGATAAATGCTTCAATAATTATTGGAAAGGGGACATTACTCCTTTGCATAGAGAAGTTTATTAATAAGTTTACTGGAAGAATTTCAGGGTCGTATGATGTTATTGCTATAAAGAAAGCTGGGGTAACAATAGCTAAAATAAATGCAAGAAGTCTAATAACTCTCATGAATGTTGAAAAGAAAGGTTTATGATAATAGTCTTCACTGTTTTGAAAAAAATCTACAAAGAATGTAGGGCATACTATTACACTTGGAGAGTTTTCCATTGTAACTATTACTCTTCCTTCAAGTAAATATCTTGATGCATCATCTGGTTTTTCAGTGTACATTAAAGTTGGAAACAATGTTTTATTAGAACAATCTATGTAATATTTTAAATAGTTAACATCCATTACACCATCTACATTGATATTTTTTAATTTTGAATAAACTTCATTAATTAACTCATCTTCACAAATATTGTCCATGTATAAAAGTCCTACTTTGCTTTTTCCTTGCACGCCTAGAGTAAGTTCTTTTATTAGCAGGTGTTCGCTTTTAACCCTTTTTCTAATAAGACCCAAATTCTTTTGATAGTTTTCAGTAAATGAATCTTTAGGTCCACGAATAACTGGTTCGCTTGTTGGTTCAGTTACGCCTCTATCTAATTCGGCCCTTGTTTCATATGCAATGCAGGTATTTTTGTAAATTACTAAAGTAAATCCACTAAAAAGTAGTTCATATAGTTTTTTTTCGTCAGTGATACATTTAAAGTTGATGCTCGGTATATATTCATTAATGTCTTTTTTTAAGTTTTCAAGCACCTTATTACCAATGATACTTTTGTTACTAAAATATTTTAATATAAAATCATTTATTCTGTCACCACTACTTACACTTTCATTTGATACCACGTATACATGCTTAAAAAGCCCAATGTTGATTTTTTTGATTATCAAGTCAGGCATGTTTCCTTTTAATCTATATAAGTTTTTAATTATATCTAATGTATTCATATTTCTATTATTGTCAAACTTTACCAAAATATACTTTTTGAAAACGACATAGTAAAATTCTTGAAAATGTCATAGTAAAATTTAAATTCATAGACAATTATGACTTTTTTTGATAAAATTAAATTAAAGAAGGTGTTAAAGATGAATATAAATAAATTAAGGCAAAAATTATGTTTAATGTTTAGTATAGATAATGTTAATAAAATGTTGCTTTATAGTATAATTAATGAAGAATTTTTAAATTTTTTAGAAGAAATTAATTTTGAAAATATACCAAGTTTGTGTGACATTGTATATAAAAAAGAATTAGAGATAATAAAAAAAATTGAGCAAACTAGAAACTATGATTACATAATAGAATTAGAAAATTATTTTAGCATTATTGAATTAATAACAGAAAACAGCAAATTTTCTAATGATTTAATAAATGATTTAAAAGAACGTTATGGAGCAAATTATTTAGTTTCTTTAGAAGAAATAGACGGGATTAATGAAAGTGAAGATACACTTATAAAAAAATATTTCTTTATAAAGGAATATCAAGAAAAGCAAAATTTTTTAGGAAGAACAGTTTTAGAAAAACTACTTAATGAAATATCATGTCCTTATCCTGAAAATTATACTTTTTATTTTGAAAAATTAAGAAATAAACAAATACTTAATATAGAAATATTATCTCTTCTTTATAGCATTTTTCCAAAAGAACAGTTAACTCTTTTAATTGGCGGAAAAGCTTATGGGTTAGCTTGTCTTTATAGCTTAGGTTTTAAAATACCTATTACATATGTTATACCTACAAACATAAATATAGATGCATCTGTACTTAACATATTGAATAAAAATATCAGATATTCAGTAAGAAGTTCATGTGCGGTGGAAGATGGAGATAAATACTCTTTTGCAGGAATGTTTGAAAGTTATTTAGATGTTTCATATAATGATTTACTTTATAATATAAACAAAGTAAAAGATTCAGTTAATTCTGAAAGAGTTAGAAACTATATAGAAAAAAATAAACTTAAAAATGGAGAAATGGCTGTTGTTATAAATGAGTATAAAGAAGTTACTTGTTCAGGTGTATGGTTTGGAATTGATGTTAATAAAGGCATTTATGAATATGTAAATGATGTTGGAGAAAAATTAGTATCGGGAGAACTAACAAGCACATGTGTAGAGTTTAAAGAAAATGATAACACATTACTATGTGGTATAAATATTGGAAAAACATTTATAAATATTCAAAAATCTTTGGGTAATTTATGTGATTTAGAATGGGCTATTATAGATAATGAACTTGTATTATTACAACTTAGAAGTATTACAAAGCAAGTCAAAATCAATTTGAATAATAAGACTAGTAATGGTAATTTAATAACTGGTCTAGGTGTATCTCCTGGTGTTTATGAAGGAAAACTCGTTTATTTAAAAGATTTTAAAAATGTAAATAATTTTGTAGAAGGCAGTATTTTACTTGCAGAGAAAACTGATGTAAGATGGATGAATATCTTGGAAAAAGTAGGTGGCTTAGTAACTGAAAAAGGAAGTTTACTATGTCATGCTGCAATTATTGCAAGAGAACTTAATGTTCCATGTATTACAAAAATTAGTAGTTTAGATTTTGAAAAATTAAAAAGCGCTACTGAGGTAAAAATTAATGGAGAAGAAGGCACGATAGAAATATGGAAGTAACTATAACAAAATTAAATCATGAAGGAAAAGGTATTACTAAAATAAATAATAAGATTACATTTATTCCAAACATACTTACTAAAGAAGTGGCAGATATTGAAATAACTAAGGAATATAAAAAGTTTAATCTAGGAAAAGTTACTAAATATATAAGTACTTCAGATAGTCGTGTTGTTCCTGCTTGTCCATACTACGGAGTGTGTGGGGGATGTAATATAATGCATATGTCTTATTGTGCTCAGTTAGATTTTAAAAAAGATAAAGTAAAAAACATATTAGAAAAATATGCAGGAATAGTAACTGACTTAGAAATCGTACCAAGTGATAAAGTACTAAACTATAGAAATAAAGTAACTTTACATATTAGTAATAATAAAATAGGTTATATGAAAGAAGGGACAAACGAAGTAATTAATATTGAAAAGTGTTTATTACTTGATGATAAATTAAATGAAGAAATAAATAACATCAGTGATAAATCAAGCGATAGTTATGTAATTAGGACAAACGGTAGTGATGTAATCAGTAATGAAAAGAACGGGTATTTAATAATGAATATCAATGATTATAAATTTAGAATAGATATTAAAAGTTTCTTTCAAGTGAATTCTTATATTTGTGGTCTTTTATTTAAAGAGTTAGAAAGTAATTTAGATACTACTAACAATGTGCTTGACTTATATTCAGGTGTTGGAACACTTAGTATCGTATCTTCTAAAAAGGCAAAAAAAGTATTGTCTATTGAAGTAAACAAGAACTCTTATATGAATGCAGTTGCAAATCTAGAGTTAAATAACATTGATAATGTAGACTTCATGTGTGGAAAAGTAGAAGATTTAATAGATAAAATTAGTGTTAAACCAGATGTAATTATAACTGACCCACCTAGAAGTGGTATGGACAAAAAGACAATAAATGTAATTAAAGAATTTTTACCAAATAAGATTATCTATATTTCATGTGAGGCAATGACACTCGCAAGAGATATTAAACTACTTAGTGAACATTACACTTTAAATAAAGTAAAATGTTTTGATATGTTTCCAAATACTTATCATGTTGAGACGTTCTGTGTGTTAGAAAGGAAATTTTAAAATAAGTTGGAAAAATATATAAAATATAATTACTTAAAAAAATCAATAATTCAAAAACATAAATCTAAAAATTTTCTATACTTTAAGTGAGTAAAACTCACTTATTTTTTTAATATTTTGACTGAACTATAACATTTCGTGGTAATGTTTCTTTTTTATATTAAACTTTTTATGGATTATTTAAATGTTTTAGTTAATAATAACATCCCGGTTTTGAAATATACTCTAAAAGAAAATTATAATGAATTTATTTATAAGACTTTAGCATTTCAGGTGTTTTCTTGTAATAGATATAATAATGAAGAGTTATATATTAAAAGTGTGTTTGAAAATGAAAAAGAATATTGTACAAATTTAGATAAGATGGAGGTAAATAACATTTTAAACAAGTTAGAAAATATGGAGGGTGTAGCACATGGTATAAGAGTGTTTGATGGAAAAAATGATAAACAATATTTAACAACTAATATATCTGGAACTTATGAGTTAGTAAATAGTATAACTGATAAAACTGTTGTTAATGAAATAGCTGAGATATTAAAAACTGGAAAGTAAGTTAAAAATAAAAATCATATTGGATATAATTATTTATTACAGTTTTATACTAAAAATGAAACTATATATTTTGTATTTAATCAAATATATTCTGATAAAATTACTTATAATTTTTATTTAACTGATGAAAGTATGAATAAGTTAAAAAAATATTTTAAATAGACAAATATAATTTATACTTTATATAATTATTCATATCTTATATTGAAGGAGCTGAAATATGAATAATTATCAAAAAGCTTGTCTTAAGATAGAAAATTATAGAAGAAATAATTTAGGGAATAGTTGCTGTTGTGCTTTTGGTCCAACGGGTCCAACTGGAGCTACTGGAGAAGCAGGACTTGGAAGTGTAAGCATTGGTACTACTTCAACAGGTGCAGCTGGAACAAATGCTACAGTTACAAATACAGGTACAGCACAAGATGCTATTTTAAATTTTACAATACCTAGAGGTGCAACAGGAGCAAC
>UMJX01023071.1_pt1 | contig 28840 bp, 17 predicted proteins | sample 1966131 | NCBI WGS metagenome assembly UMJX01 (sample SAMEA4836162, study PRJEB28245) | human gut metagenome | biome: gut microbiome; material: fecal sample | place: Denmark | collected 2008 | reverse complement strand
CTGATGGTGTTGTTTCATTTGTTCCTATTGTTAATGTACCTTCTGCTGTATTGTATATACCAATTTTGCCTGTTGATGTTATTGTTCCTCCTGATACATTTATTGTACCTGCTTTAGAGTTATATACACCATATGATTCACCCTTAAGTGTTCCTGCAGAAATATTTATTATACCTGTATCTTCATTATTTCTAACTACAGCATAACTTCCTGAAGTAAGTGTTCCACCTTTTATTTCTACTGTTCCTGCAACATTGTATATAGCATTTTGTACAGTTTCTATTTTTCCACCTTTTACAATAACTTTTGCTGTATTTATACTATTAATACCTTGGGCTTCACTTGTTATAGTTCCACCGTTCATTTCAAATGTTGCATTTGTATTATTAGAAATAGCATTCTTTTCCCCTGCTTCAATTGTTCCTGTGGTTAGTACACATTTACCGCTTTCAGAGTTATAAATTATTCCAGATGTTGTACTTGTAAGTTTTCCTCCTCCAAGAGTATCTTGAATTTCTAGATTTCCTGTATTTCTAATTACATATATGTCTTCTCCTGTTGTTTGAATAGTATGTCCATTTAAATCTAATACTATATTTTCTCCCGAAGCCACTGTTCCTACTGTTGTTGGTAAACTTACATCATCAATCATTGTTACTGTTGTTTTTGTAGTTCCTGCTGCATCTATAGCATCTTGTAGTGTTAAATAATATGTTGTTGCTGTTCCAGTTTCTATTTTAGCTACTGCTTTTTTGAATATTGCATATAATGTTACATTTTTTGCTGGCATTTTATATGAAGTTAAACCTGTTGTTGCTGTAGATGATGTATTCCATCCTATAAATACATAATTTGCTTTTGTTGCTGTTGGTGTTAAATCTACTGCTGTTCCATATGTTACTGTTTTTGTTGAAGCAGTACTACTATCTCCACCATTTTGTACATAATTATATGTTACTGTATATTTATTAGCCGTTTTTGTTGCATTTGCTGTTAATGTTATAGCTCCTGCTGGCATTGTTATTGTTGCTGCTTGTTCTGTTTGATTTGGTAATAAATTTGTATTTGAAGATGTCCAATTTGTCCATTTATATGTGTATCCACTTGTTGAACCTAATGTTGCAGAAATATTTACTGTTTGTCCCCATTTATATGTTCCAGCTCCTGTTGTTGAAGCTATATTTCCATTTTTATTTAGTGTTAATTTGTATTTATTTCTTGTGTAATATAAATAGATTTTTGTACTAGAATTTGCTGCAACCGTTGTTGTTGTTGCTGCTGTTCCTCCCGCAGTTAAACTTCCTTGCTTATATGTGCTGTTTGCAATAGTTATTTTTTCATTTGCAAGTGTAATTGTTTCATTTGTTTGACCGTCTTTTCTTTCAGTTTTATGTAATGTATACCCTGTATCATTAGCATTTTCTAAGTAATGATATACTGTATATTTTACTGTATCTGTGTCCCATGTTGCTTTATATTCACGGTTTCCTGTACTTCCTGTTGGTATTGTTACATCTAATATTGGATCTTGTACAGTAATTTTTAAACTTTGTTGTTGTTCTTCTGTTAGTCCAGTAAAATGTACTATTATTGCATAACAATCACTTTCTGGTGTATATGTTGCTTTCGAACTTTTATTTCCAACATAAGTCCCATCTAAATTATATATTCTCCATCTAATGTCTGTTCCAATTGAATCTGTGTATGTATTTCCTGCTTTTAATAAAATTGGTTCACTATATACTGAATTAGGGTTTGTTGCAGAATTTCCTATATATCCTGTTGTTATATCTGTAATTCCAGCTGTCCATTTTATATTTTTAATTGTTTCTTCCCATCCATTAAATACATATCCTGTTTTTGTAGGATTATTTAATGTTATATTACTACTTTTTACATTATAACTTGTTGGATTTGTTACTCCTGTTGCTAAACTTCCTCCATTTAAATTATATGTTATAGCATAACTATCTATTGCATATTCTGGATATAATGTTTTATCTGCTGTAAATGTATATGATGTTCCTTTTGTATATGATGTTCCTGAGCCATCTATTTTATCATTCCATTTTTCATTCCATGTATATCCTGGTTTTTTAATTGTATTGCTTGGTATTGTTATACTTGGATTTTTAATTGTTGAAATTGCATAACTGTTTGTATATCTAGTTCCTGTTTCATTACTTATATTTGTTATTATTGAACCATTTTTATTAAATGTTACTGTAACATTTTTACTATATAATCCATAATATGTTGCATTTGCTGTTACATTTGAAATACTTCCTCCTGCTGCATTTAATGTTGGTTCTGCTGTATTTGATGTTGATGTTGTCCATCCACGTTTTGTCCAGCCTGTATATGTATTTTGTGCTGGTACATTTAATGTTGCTTTATTTCCATTATATACTGTAGTATTTGCTGTTCTAGTTGTTTTTGTTGTATTTTTATAGTCTATAAATGTTAAAGTTATATTTTTAGACCAGTTATGATAATATGTTAAAGTTTTTGTTGCACTTGCTATTGTTACATTTCTTGTAGCTCCTTTTGCATATCCAGTTGTACTTGTAGCTGTGTCACCAAAACATTCGAATGTCCAACCTGTGTATGTTGTTGGTTTTGTTGGATATGTTATAGATAATGTTGTTTCATTATTATACATTGTATATGTTTGTGTTAAATTTGCTGAACCACCATTTTTGTTATATGTTACAGTTATTTTTTTTGAATATATAGCATATAATGTTATGTTTGATGTTCCTGCTGTTAATGTACTTAATTTTTGTTTAGCATCCTTATTTGTGTTCCATCCAACAAAAGTATAATTATCTTTTGTTGCTGTTGGTGTTAAATCTACTGATGCACCATATTTTAATGTTGCTGTTGTTTTAGTAGCTGTACTGCCTCCGTTATATTGATAATTATATGTTACTGTAATTGTTTTTCTTGAGTAATACAATTTTAAAACTAAACTTCCATCTTCTCCTACATTTCCACTTTCTACTTTGCTTTCATGTGATGTATTTGAGCTGAATCCTGTATATGTTTTATATGTAGCTGTTACTTCTGTGTTTATTCCAGCTGTTAATTGTTGTGTATCTGATGTTGCTTTAGTATATGTTCCATCTAAGTTTTCTTTATAATGTTCTACAGTATATGTTGTTGTTTTTTCTTCCCAATTTGCTGTATATGTTTTGTTTCCTGTTGAACCTTTTGCAATAGTTACTGATTTGCTTGGTGTTGTTCCATTTGAACCTGTCCATCCTGTAAAATTATATCCTGGTTTAGATATATTTGTTGGATTTTTTAATGTAATTGTTGCTGTATTTATATTATATGTTGTAGGGTTTGTTTTCCCTTGCTCTAAACTTCCTCCATTTAAGTTATATGTAATTTTATATGTATTTATTTGCCATACTGCATATAATTTTACGGATTGATTTGTTGTATATGAAGCTCCACCTGCATATACTACTTTTGTTGCTGTTTCTGATGTATCCCATCCTTTAAATGTATATCCTTTTTTTGATAAGCTTGAACCACTATTTAATGTTATATTTGTTCCATGTACTTTTCTTTGGTTAGCTATTGTTCCTGTTCCACCTTTAACATCATATTCAATTGCATATCCAATTTCAAATGCTGCTGTTGTTGATACTTTTTCATTTCCTGCTTTATCTTCTGTTTTTGCCCATAAATATTGTTTTCCACCTTGTGCGCTTAAGGTTGCACTTCCACCATTTTCTATTGTAGTCCATTGTGTAGGTGTTGTTGTATTACTTGTACTCCAAGCATATTGAACACTTGAAATTCCACTTCCGCCTTCGTCTTCACCAGTTATTTTTGAACTAATTTGAATTGTTGTACTTCCTACTGGTATTGTATATGTACCTCCATTTGTTCCAAATGTTATTGTTGGCTCTGTTTTATCTACATTAAATGTATATGTTCTTGTTTTTGTGTTTGTTCCATCTGTTGTTTTTACTGTTACAGTATATGTTCCATTTACTGTTGTTAATGTTGCACTTGATGTATATGTTTGTTTTGTTCCATCAGGTGATGTTACTTCATATGTTGTTGTTCCTGCACTTCCTGGAACTAATGTTGTTTTTACATCATCATTTACCCATACATCTGCTGATGGTGTAAATGTAGTGTTAGTTGTTGATTCTTTAAATGTTATTGTTCCTACTGTTAATTGATTTGTTTTTACAATTTCTGTTTTACTTGCACTATTTCCAGCTTTATCTGTTACTGTTGTTACTACTGTATATTCAAAATTGTTTTGTAATCCTGTAAATTTTCCTGTTGTATTTGTTGCAATTACTGTACTACCATTTTTTATTACATATTTTATTTTATCGATTCCGCTATCTGCATCTTGCGCATTTGCTGTAACTTTTATTGAATTTGTTGTTTTTGTATATGTTGGTTTTAGTGTTGGATTTGTTTTATCTACATATATGTAATATGTTTCTGATGGTGAATTTACATTATCTGTTGTTGTTATTGTTATTTCATATTTTCCTGTTTTAGTTGTAATTAACTTATCTTCTGAATATGTTGTTGTTACACCATCTGGGTCTTTTACAGTATATGTTGTTGTTCCCACTGGTCCTGCTGTCATATCTATATAAATATTATTATTTATATATGTTGGATTTTCAGGTTCTGCTGTTGGTGCATTTATTATATTTCCAGTTTGTGAATCTTTGTGGAATACTAATGTTCCTAATTCTATACTTGTTGTTGATTTTGTTGTTTCTTCAGATTCTGTTGGTCCATTTCCTGCTTTATCACTTACTTTTGTTTTTACTTTATATTGTGTATTAGCTGTTAATCCTGTAAATATGTTACTATCTTGCCATTCTGACCATGCTCCATCTTTGTAAATTGCATATTGTATTGTTGTTTCATCTATTCCTGTTCCACTATCTGTTTGATTACATGTTACTGTTATTGTATTTGTGTTTGCTACTGCACTTGGTGCTTCATTTTGTGGGGCATCAATATCTTCCCATATTGCATACAATATAACTTTTCCGCCTTGTGTGCTATTTAAATTTTTTACTTTATCTCCTGGATTATAAGTTGTTCCTGTTCCATTTGCATTTGTATTCCATTTTACAAATCCTTTGTATCCTTCTGGTCCTACAAATGCATTTTGTGCTATTGTTGCTTCTACATCATAAGTACATTGTGTAGATGCTGTAGTTCCACTTCCTCCATTTGAATTATATTCTATGCTGTATTTGTTTGCTGTTTTTGTTGCTGTTGCTTTTAATGTTATATTTCCAACTGGCATTGTTATTGTTACTTTCCTTGATGTTTGATTTGCTAATAAACTTGTATTGTTTGATTCCCATTTATTCCATGTATATGTATAACCTGTTTGTGTTGCAACTGTTGCATTGATTGTTACAGATTGTCCCCATTTATATGTTCCGTCTCCTGTTGCTGATTGTATATTTGCATTTTTACTTAATGTTAATACATATGTATTTCTTGAATAATATAAATTAATTGTTGTTCCATTTGCAGACATTATAGTTGTTGTTTGTGTTTTTTCTGTGTTTAATGATACATTCTCTATTCCTGTATCTACATAATTTGCTAATGTAATTGTAGAACCTATTTTTATATTTTCTATTTCTTTTGTACTTTGTAATGTATATTCTGCATTATTTGCATTTTCTACATAATGATTTACTGTTAATGTTGCTGTGTTTCTTATATAATATAAGTTTATTACATTATTTGAACTTGCTATTGTTATAGTTGTTTTTGTTGTACCTGTACTATCTGTTCCATAACTATATGTTGCATTTTCTATATCTATTTTCTTAGTATTTATTTCTATTGTTGAACCAAATACTTTTCCTGATTCTGTTTGTGTTTTATTTAATGTAAATTTATTATCATCTGCATTTTGTACATAATGATTTATTGTTAATTCATAAGAATTTCTGTCATAATATAATTTTAAAGTTAAACTTCCATCACCTGCTATTGTTCCTGTTGGTATTCTTGATGTATTTGTTTCATTTTCAGTAAATCCATCATATGTTTTTGCTATAGCAGTAGCTGTTTCATCTGTTGTTCCTGTTAAATTTTCTGTTTCTTCTAATTCATATGTTCCTGTTAAAGTTTGTTTGTAATGTTCTACTTTATATTTTGTATCTGTATTTGCAGACCATGTTGCAATATATTCTATATTTTCTGTAACTGTAGTTGCTATTTCTGGTGACCATTTTGCAAATGTATATCCAGGTTTTCCTGTTTTAGATTTTGTGTATTCTGGTGTTGTTGTTCCATAATCTAATTTTTCAAATACTGTTTCTTCAAATGTTCCTTGTGTTCCTGGTTTATATTTTACAGTAAATTGTTGTTTATAATATACTTTTAATACTAAACTTCCATTACCTGCTACTGTTCCTGTTTCTATATTTGCAGCTGCTGTATCATATGCATATCCTGCTGGTGCTGTTTTATCTTGTTCTGTTATAGAAACTGTTGTATCTGTTGTTCCTGTTCTATTTTCTGTTTTTGTTGGTGTTTGTGAATATGTTCCATTTGATTGGTTATAAAATTCTACTTTATATACTGTATTTGAATTAGCTTCCCATACTGCATATAATGTTGAAGGCTCGTTTAATAAGAAGTTTCCTCCTAAATTGTATTGAACTGATGTTGCATCTGCACTTCTTGCCCAACCTAATAATGTATATCCATCACGTGAAAATCCTTTACCATCATTTAATTTTAGTGTTACTCCATCTTCTTTTCTTTGTGATTCAATTGTTCCTGTACCTTTATTTGAATTATATTTTACTTCATATCCTACATTAAATTCATTTGATATTTGTATATTTTCATTTCCTGCATTATCTGTAGTTTTTATCCATAAATAACTTTTTCCGCCTTCAAGACTTTGTGTAAGTGTTGCACCTGAAGTTGTTTGTGTCCATTCTGTTGGTATTGTTCCTGAATCTTTACTCCATACATATTCTACACTTGAAAGTCCACTTCCACCATTATCTTGTGCTGTTACTTTTGTACTTACATTTGTTGTATTTAAACCAACTAATATTGTATATGTTCCTCCATTTGTTCCATATACTGCTGTTGGTAATTCTTTATCTACATCTATATAGTATGTTTTAGTAATTGTATTATTTCCATCTGTTGTTATAACTGTTATTTTGTATTCTCCTGTTACTGTTGGTATTGTTGCATTATTTGTATATGTTTGTTTTGTTCCATCAGGTGATGTTACTTCATATGTTGTTGTTCCATTTGTTCCTCTTGTCATAGCAACGTATATGTCTGAATTAACCCATGGTTTTTCTTCTTCTGTAGTTGTTGCTGGTGTTATGCTTGCACCATTTATATTGTTTTTATAAAATGCTAATGAACCTGCCTCTAAACTTTCTGTTTTTACTTTTTTAGATTCTGATTCTGAATTATTTCCAGCATTGTCTGTTGCTTGTGTTTTTACATAATATTCCTTATTTGGTTGTAGTGCTGTAAATACATCACTTTCTTGCCACTCTGACCATGTTATTCCATCTTCACTTATTGCATATTTAACACTTGTAATTCCTGTTCCTTCATCTTTTTGATTTGATGTTACAGTTATTGTACTTGTTGATGCTACTGCACTTGGTTCATCTGTTGATGGTGGTATATCGTCTAACCAATTTGCAGTATATTTTCTATTTCCTAAACTTCCTTGTTTTATTACTAGTATTGTTTGTGGTGTTGTTGTATTTTCTGTTGTTCCTGTTTCTGCTGTATTATCTAGTTCTCCTTTTGCATTAACAACTCCACCTGTCCATCCTTTAAAACTATACCCAGTTTTTGTTGGATTGTTTAATGTAAAATCAGTCATTCCTATTGTATAATTTGATGGATTTACTTTTCCTGTTGCTAAACTTCCACCTGCTAAATCATATGTTAATGTATATGTTATTTCATTATATTTTGCATATACAGTTATATTTCCTGTTTGTGTTGTTGATATTGATGTTATTTTATTTTCAAATGTAGATTCTGTATACCAACCATCAAAAGTATATCCTTGTTTTGTTGCATTACTTAAAGTTGCACCTTTACCATATGTATATGTTGATGGATTACTACTATTATTAGTTCCACCATTTAATACATAACTAATATTATATGTATTTGCTTGCCATACTGCATATAATTTTACAGATTTATTTGCTGTATATGATGCATTTTTTCCATATTGTGCTTGTGTTGCAGTTTGATTTTCTGACCATCCTATAAATGTATATCCTGTTTTACTTAAACCTGTTCCATTATTTAATGTTATATTTGTTCCATGTGTTTTTCTTTGATTTGTAATTGTTCCTGTTCCACCATTTTTGTCATATTCTATTGCATAACCTATATCAAAAGGTGATGTTTTTGTTATTGTTTCATTTCCTGCATTATCTGTTGTTTTTACCCATAAATAATATTTTCCACCTGTTACTTCATTTTCTATTGTTGCTCCATTTGTTGTTGTAACCCAAGTTTCAGGTTGTGTTGTATTACTTGTACTCCATGCATAAGTTATATCTGCAATTTTACTTCCGCCGTTATCTGTTACTGTCATTTTGGAACTTATTGTATATTTTGTACTACCAACTGGTATTGTGTATGTTCCACCGTTTGTTCCATATGTTACTGTTGGTGCTATTTTGTCTACGTTAAATGTATAATTTACTGTTTCTGTATTTGTTCCATCTGTTGTTGTTAATACAACAGTATATGTTCCTGTAACTGTTTCTATAGTTTGTGTTGTTGTATATTTTTTAGTTGTACCATCTGGTGATGTTACTTCATATGTTGTTGTTCCTGCATTTCCTGGAATTAGCATTGTTTTTACATTTTCATTTATCCATATATTTTCTGATGGTATAAATGATGTGTTGCTTGGATCTTCTATAAATGTTAAACTTCCAGGTACTAATTTATTTGTTTTAATTTTTTGTATATCTGTTGTTGTGTTTCCAGCTTTATCTGTTGCTATTATTGTAATTGTATATTCTGTATCATCTTCTAATTTTGTAAATTTTCCTGTTGTATTTGTTGCTATTACTGTATCACCTTTTTTTATTTCGTATGTTACTGTTTGTAACCCACTATCGTCATCAACAGCATTTGCCTGTACAGTGATTGTATTTGTTGTTTTTGTATTTGTTGAATTTACTGTTGGTGCTGTTTTATCTACATATACATATACTGTTTCTGTTGTTTCATTTGTTCCATCTGATGTTATTGTTGTTATTTCATATAATCCTGTTTCTGTTGTTATTGTTTTTTGGAATCCACCATCTGCTGTTTCTGTAGAGTTTTCTTTTGTTATAGTTTCTGTTACTCCTTTTTGATTTTTTACTACAACTGTTGTTGTACCTGTTTTTGCAGGTGTTACTTTAATATTAATATCATTATTAATTTGATTACTTTTATCGTCTTTGTTGGTTGTTGGTATTATTGTTTCACCATTTATATCATTTTTACGTAATTCTATACTGCCAATTTCTATATTTTTAGTTGTTATTTCTGTTTCAACTGATTCAGTTGGTCCATTTCCTGCATTATCTATTACTCTTGTTTTTATTGTATATTTAGTATTAGCAATTAAATTTTCGAATGTATTACCTGTTTGCCAATCTGACCATGTTCCATTTATTTTAATAGCATACTCTATTGTAGATTCATTAATTCCTGTTCCATCATCTGTTTGATTAAATTGTACTGTTATTGTACTTGTTGTAGCTATTGCTGTTGATGCTTCTGTGTTTGGTTCTATTGTATCTTCCCAAATTGCATATAAATTTATTATTCCTGATTGTTTATTTGTTAAATTTTTAACTATTGTAGCAGGATTATATATTATTCCTGTTCCATCTTCTTTTGTATTCCAGTTTTTAAATGTGTATCCTTTTGGTGCTGTAAATGAATTTTCTTCTATTATTACATCAGCATCATATTTGCATGCTACATTTTTTGTTGTTTTTGTTTTGTCATTTGAGTTGTAAATAATTGTATATGTATATGCTTCCCATTGTGCATAATATGTTGTATTTTCTGATACCACTGTATCTACTGTTATTTTTGTTCCATCTGTTGGTTGTGTATACCAACCTTTTAACAAATACCCCTCTCTTTGGGCAGTTGGTAATTTTCCTATTTTTTCGCCTGATTTCTTTGTTTCAGTTAAATATTCTACTTCTGCATTATCACAATTTCCATTGTATGTAATTACATATGTTTTTGTAAGTACTGCAATTTCATACTCTTTTTCAGATTGTATTTCTGAATCTCCTTTTAATGTTATTGAAATATCGTATGCATTTGGCTTATTTGTAACACTACCATTAATTGCATTAGTTTTACCCATTACTTTTCCATCAAAGAAATTAAATTTTCCATTTGTTTCTATAATTACACCATATTTATCTCCAGTAATTATTGGATTTGTTATACTTACTATAGGTTCACTCTCATTTGTTCCTATTGTAAAATCTCCTGTGCTTGTTACTTTTACAGCACTACAATTTGCAGATGATACTATTTTTCCATCACCTGTTGAGTCTATTATATTAAATTTACCATTTACTGTTATTGTTGCATCTGATATTTCATTTTTTCCTGTAACAGTTACACCACAAAGATCTAATAATACGTTTTTCCCTGCTGGTATTACAACAGATTCTGTTACATCAGTTAGCATTTCGATTTTTGTTTGTGTATCTTCTGCATTTTCTGGACATGCTGCAATTGCTGCTTCTAGAGTTTTGTAATATGTATCTCCTATTTTTGCAACCGCTATGTTTTTTACATCTTTATCTGTTATTGGTCCTTCAAAATTATCTTTTGCTGCAACATATCTTGTATTAATTTTAGTGTTTTCATCAACACTAAATGGACCAGTATAATCAATCCATTCTCCATCATTTCCTACTTGATATTGAACAGATAATCCTGGTTTTTCTGCTGTTATTGTTACTGTTACCTCCTCTCCTGTGTAAGTTTCTGGAGAAATAACAATTTCACTTTGTTGTATTCTGTACTCATAAAAATTTAGCTGTGTAGCTTTTTCTTTGTTGAACATGTACTTAGATACACCAAACTGAATTGCAATAATACCAAGTATAATTGCAATTACTAGAGCTATTTCTTTTAGTTTTTTGTTTGAACTTATTCTTTTGTTTGTGTTACCGCTCATACTAAAGCCTCCTATTTCCTTTCTAAAAATTTTGACTTTTTATCTTTATATATATTTTATATAGAAATTAACCTTTTTTTCAATATGTGCATTTAGTATAAAAAACCCGCACGCATGCGGGTTTTCATGTTATCAGTTATATTAAAATTATATGTCATTTTTGATACATTTTTGTAATATTATGTCGTATTTTATTAGTAAATTATTTTTGCTTACGGAAGTACAGTTTTGGGAGTTTAAAAAAATAACTATTAAGCTTTTTATAAACTTAATAGTTATTTTTTTATTTTCCTTGAACTGCAACTAAATTAAAATTTACTAATCTTGTAATATCTTCTTCACCTGAATTCAAAAATACAATTTTATATTGTTTTTCATCCTTTATTCCATTTTTGAAATTCCCTGTTAATACTGTTGAATCTGCTATAGTCACTCCTTCTGAGTCTTGCCAGTAATATCTTGGCATTTCAAAATCTTCTTTTGGTGTAACTTCGATTTTAAAGCTCACATCTGTTTCAGTTATTTCATTATTATCATTATAATTTTTTACATTAACTATACAATATGGGTTTATAACTTGTGAATTTGCCTCACTTGATGTAACTTGCATTTCGCAAATCATATCAGCTATTTCAGTAGTAGTTTTACCAGATAATTCTGTTTTATATTTGGCAAATGCTATTCCAAATACTACAATTACAACAATTAGTATTAATATTATACCTACTGTTATGTGCTTTTTCATTTTACCAACCTCCTTATTAAGGTTATAACAACTGCAATTCCAGCAATTAGTACTAGTATAATTATAATATTTTTTTGTATAAATAATATTGCATTTCCTACTTTTGGTATTCTTATCACAACTTTTCCTTTTATTTGTTCTTTATTTAGTAAACCTTTATCTTCTGTATTATTATTATCACCTTTTGTTTGGTATAATTTATTATTATCTTCTGTATATTCTTTTACAATTCTGTGTACTGTTATACTATTAGATGTTTCAAATGCTATTACATCTCCAACTTGAGGATTTTCAATTTGTTTAGTTACTACAGCATCTCCCACATCAATTGTTGGTTCCATACTTCCAGACATTATTAAATAAAATCTATAACCAAATACATCATATTTTTTAAATGCTAATACTCTTACTAAAATTATTATTGCAAATATTATAATTGCTATTCCTAATACCTTTCCTATTATTTTTAATATTTTGGAAATTGTACCTTTCATATTACACACCATCCTTTTCTGTAGCAACTACTTTTATATGCATTTTATAATATGCACCATCTGTTTCACCTATTTCAGTATCATTATCATTATCTTGCCATTTCCATTCTATGGTATATACATCTGTTTTTTGTGATTCTATTGTCAAATTTGTTTTACTTAATTCAGAATATTTTACCCAATTATTTTCATCACCATTTATATATTTTCCATTTAGTTTCAATTTATATAACATATTAATATTATATATATTTTCTTCTGTAAAACTCATATCATATATACATGTTTTACTTCTAGTATTTTCAACTGTAAAGCTATATTTTCCGCTTATTCCGGGAGCAATTATTGATTCATCTTTAAAATAACTATTATTAAATATATCTAATTCTTTTAATTCGCTCCATTCTTTATTTCCTTGCAAGACTCTGAATCTATCGTGATTATCTACAACATCGCCTGGTTCTTCAGTTTTTCCGTCCTGATTTTTGTCATCTCCATTAGTACCAGTTTGATTATTATTTGGTGTATTATTTTGATTGTCTCCTTGTATATTTCCTTTATTGTTATTATTGTTTGTTTCTTCACCCTGTATTTCTCCACCAGGATAATTAACCCCTGCAGATACAGTGTTTTTAAGCTTTCCTCTATCAATAATACTGTGAACAAATAGCAGAGCAATGTATATCAATATTATACTAATAATTATTATATATATAATTATTTTGTTTTCTCTTTTGTTATCCATGCCTTCCTCCTAGCTATATTTTAAAATTAGCCTTCATGAAAAAATATATTTTACTATATTCTTTCATGAGGGCTAACCCTCATGTTTTATATTAACCTATTATTCTGGTTGAACTTGAACAGCGTCTATTTTGTATGTAACTGTCATAGTTTTTGCAGCTTGACCTTCTGTTGTATCAGTTTCATCATCACCTGATTCATAAGGCCAATCCCAGTATAAATATTTTGTTGCTGTTTTTGTTGTATCTGCAACAGCTATTGTTCCTGTAGCTACTGTTCCATTTGTTGCTGCTACTTCTGTTTTATGATCTGCATCAGAATAGAATTTTAAGTTTGTTGGTTTGTTTTCTACACTTACTAATGTAACTGTATATTTAACATCAACTTCTGTTCCTGTTACATCTAAACCAGCTTCTATACTACCATTAGTTCCAGGAGCTAATTTATTAGGATCAACAACATGTGTAAATGTTTTAGAAAATGTTAAATTTCCTGTTGTAGCATTAACATTCCATTTAGCAACTTGTGCTGTAGCTGTACCATCTGTTGTAGATGTGTATTTTGCCCAAGCATATGTAGCTAAAACTAAAGCAGCTATAGTAACTATTAATAAAGCAACTATTAACACTGTTTTTCCTACTGATTTTTTATTATTTTCCATCTTTCGTTTTCCCCCCTTTGCTTATCTAAAGTGATTATAATATTTAAAATATTATTTTTTAGATTTAATATTTTAAATTATTATCATAAGTTTATTGTGAAGTACTTTATTTTTTTATTTTTTCTTTTGTTTCTAATTTATTTGTAATATTTGTTTTTTGTAATTCGTTTGATTCATCGTCTGTTTTTTTTGTATCTACAATTTCAGAATCATTTTTAACAAACAATATTCTTAATAGCAGAAAAACACATATTACAAATATAGTAAATAAAAGTACTCCTATTGGTGTTCTAAGAAATAGTATTATATTTCCTAAATTAGATATTTTGCTTACAACTTTTCCTTCTATTTCATCTTCTGCAAACTGATATCTAACACCTTCATTTTCTGCAATTATCATTTTATATACTGTATTAATCATTTTTGTTTCTACTACATTATCACAGTAATAAAATTCACCATCTTTAAATACTATGTTATCTTTTTTTATTACTTCACCTGGTTTAGCTTTTTTTACTATTACTAAATCACCTTTTTCAGCAATGTATGGTTGTGACTCAGCTTCCATAACATAAAATTTGTAATTTAAAAATGTTAAATTTGATGCAATTGTAGTACAAAAAACTGTAATTAATGTAATTGCAAGTATTAGAACTATTAATGTAAGTATTATTACTATTTTTACTATTGATTTTATTTTATTATTATTTTTTTTCTTTTGTTCTTTTTGATCGTTCATAAAATAATCCTTTCATCATGTTCTAACTCTAGAATAGCACCTTCGACATATTTTGACAAGTACTTTTTTGAAAAATTTTCTTTTGTAATATTTCTGTAATATTGCTGTAATATTTGCTTTTTTTAAACCCCTTGCGGATACTCAAATAAGGAAAGAAAATCTCTAATTTTTAAGTTATTTTTATTAACTTTTTATTAGAGATTTTTATTATTTTATTTACTTTCAAATTAACACTTTTCTTTTAATATTTTTATTTTATCTTTATTCTTTCCAAAATGCAGTATACATTTTATGTGCTGCAAACACATCAAATTTACTTGTAACTTCATATGGTGCATGCATTGATAGTACAGGTACTCCACAATCTATAACATCCATTCCTTTATTTGCAAGAATATATGCTATAGTTCCGCCTCCTCCTAAATCAACTCTACCTAATTCTGAAATTTGATATCTGATATTGTTTTTTTCTAATAAATTTCTTACCCATGCTACAAACTCTGCGTTTGCATCAGATGCTCCAGATTTTCCCCTTACTCCTGTATATTTGCTTATTCCAACACCTCTGCCTAAATATGAAGCATTATTTTTTTCTGAAGCTGATGCATATATAGGATCTAAACCTGCATCAACATCTGCTGAAAGCATTTTTGAATTACAAAATACCATATCTAATAAGTTTGGTCTATTAACTCCCATTTTGTTTAAAATTACTGAAATAAATGTATCAAATACATGTGATTCCATTCCTGTATTTCCCATACTTCCTATTTCCTCTTTGTCTACTATCATACATACTGCTGTATTTTTAGGATTTTCTATTTCTAGAATTGCTGTTAATGATGTATATACGCATATTTTATCATCTTGACCATATGCTGCAACCATACTATTATCAAAACCTAAGCTTCTTGCTTTAAATGCTGGAACAAGTTCTATTTCTGAACTTAAGAAATCTACCTCTGTTATTCCATATTTTTGATTTAATATATTTAATATATTTAATTTTACTTTTTCACTTACATCTTTATCATCATAAGGAATACTTCCTATTAATAGATTTAAATCTTCTCCTTTTATTCCTTCTTTTAATTTACGTTCCATTTGTTCTTGTGCTAAATGTGGTAATAAATCTGTTATTGTGAATATTGGATCTATTTCATCTTCACCTATACATATTTCAACTCTTTCTCCATTTGTTTTTACAATAACTCCATGAATTGCAAGTGGTATTGTTGTCCATTGATATTTTTTTATTCCTCCATAATAATGTGTTTTTAAATATGCAAAACCGTTTTCTTCATATACAGGATTTGGTTTTAAATCTAATCTTGGTGAATCTGCATGTGAACCTATAATGTGTAAACCGTTTTCAATTGGCTGTGTACCAATTACCGCTAAATATATATTTTTGTCTCTGTTTATATAATAAACTTTATCACCTGGTTTTAAAGTTGAAAATGTATTTATATCTTTAAACCCTTTTTTTTCTGCCATTTCTTTTGATGTTTTTACTATTTCTCTTTCTGTTTTTCCTTTGTTTAAAAAACCTATATAACCATTACTGTAATTAAATATTTCGTTTTTTTGTTCTTCAGTTAAACCTTCCCATCCAACTTTTTTATCATTGAATAATTTTTTCTTTAAATCTGTACCTTCTGACATACCTTTTTATCTCCTTTCGTGCAATTGAAGACATGTTCCTTTGTTATATTTTACACAATTAAAAACAAACCTTCTTTATATGCAGTAATTATATCACTACATTTTATCCAAAACAAGCATACTTTATTCAAAAAATAATGCTCCCCACTTGTTATCTTAATAATTATCTGCTATTATACACATATAATAACCATATGAAAGGAAGGTAATATTATGGACTATTTAGAAAAATACAATTATTGGTGCACTAATGCAATTTTTGATGAAAATACAAAAAAAGAATTAGAAGAAATTAAAAATAACGAAAATGAAATTAAAGAAAGATTTTATAAAGACTTAGAATTTGGTACTGCAGGATTAAGAGGTATAATTGGTGCTGGCACAAACAGAATGAATAAATACACTGTAACAAAAGCCACACAAGGTTTAGCTAACTATATTTTGAAAACTGGTAAAGCAGATAAAGGAGTAGCCATAGCATTTGATTCAAGAAATTTTTCACCTGAATTCAGTATGTGGGCAGCACTATGTTTAAATGCTAACGGAATTAAAACATACCGTTTCGACACTTTAAGACCTACACCTGTATTATCATTTTCTGTTAGAGAATTAGGATGTATTGCTGGAATTGTTGTAACTGCCAGCCACAATCCTCCTGAATATAATGGATATAAAGTTTATTGGGAAGATGGTGCTCAAATCGTTCCACCTGTTGATGGTGAAATAATTGCAGAAGTTAACAAAATTCAAGATTATTCTGAAATAAAAATGATGGATTTAAATGAAGCAAAGGCTAAAGGATTATATAATATAATAGGCGAAAATATAGACAATAAATATCTTTTAGCGCTAAAGAAGTTAGTTTTAAACCCAGATGCTATTAGTTCTGAAGGTAAAAATTTAAAAATCGTTTATACTCCTTTACACGGAACTGGAAATATTCCTGTTCAAAGAATTTTAAAAGATTTAGGTTTTCATCACGTTTATGTAGTTTCTGAACAAGAACTACCAGATGGCAATTTTCCAACTGTAAGTTATCCAAATCCAGAAGACCCTAAAGCTTTCACTCTTGCACTAGAACTTGCAAAAAAAGTTGATGCTGATATTATATTAGCCACAGACCCTGATGCAGATAGATTAGGAGTATTTGCTAAAAATACTCAAACTGGAAATTACGAATTTTTTACTGGAAACATGTCTGCTTTATTTATAGCAGAATATGAACTTTCACAAAAAAAAGAAAAAGGCATATTACCTAAAAATGGAGCAATGGTTACTACAATAGTTTCTTCAAATTTGACACAAGCAATTGCAAAAGAATATAATGTTAAATTATTTGAAGTTTTAACAGGTTTTAAATATATTGGTGAAAAGATAAAACAATTTGAAAAAGATAATTCTTATGAATATGTTTTTGGATTCGAAGAAAGTTATGGTTGTTTAGTTGGAACACACGCTCGTGATAAAGATGGAATTGTTGCTGTAATGAAAACTTGTGAAGCTGCTGCCTATTATAAATCAAAAGGATTATCTGTTTTAGACCAAATGCACAATATATATGAAAAATACGGATATTACAAAGAAGGTCAAACTGCTTTGACTTTCAAAGGAATTGAAGGTGCAGAAAAAATTAAATCAATAATGGATAAATTACGTAGTAATCCTCCTATGGAATTAGCTGGTTTGAAAGTTTTAGCTTTTAGAGACTATTTAACTAATGTTGTTAAAAATTTTAAAACTAATGAAACTTGTGAAACAGGGTTACCTAAATCTAATGTTCTATATTTCGAATTAGAAAACAATAGTTGGTGTTGTGTTAGACCTTCTGGTACAGAACCTAAAATTAAATTTTATTATGGTGTTTGTACTAATAGTTGTGATGCTTCTATGAAAAGGCTTGAAGCTTTAAAAGAACATTGGGGAAATATATAGTTTTATAATTTTAGTATTTGTGAATCATAGCTTTGAAGCTACGATTCACAAATTATTTTTAAATTTGTAGAGTATTTTATTGGCTCATATAGTATAATTATGATATAATTTGTATATTATAATGCTATTCCTAAGGCTAAAATTCCAAAATTATCTGCATAAATCTCATCAAATTGCTTAATAGGTAATGGGTTCTCACCAATTCCAGCCTCTATAGTATACCCAGGTCTATTATATTCTTGTATAAACCAATCTTTATAACCCGCAAAACTTGAATTATAAGGTACTTTTGCTAATGTATATCCACTAACTTCACTAAATTTTTTTCCTATATATTCTGCCATCGGCGGATTATAATTTTGAAAAGTCCAGTATATTTCTTTTCCTTGTGTATGATATGCTATTACTAATCTAAAATTGTGTTGTAAAGTAAAATTGTATACTGCCAGTGATTCTGGCGCTAATAATGGTGCTTCACCCACAAAATCTCTTGGTGCACGTTTATCAAAACCTTGTTTATATTTAATTTCTTTTGCTTGTTCCCACCCCGCTGGAAATTGTAAATTTAAGTCTATACCTTCTATATTTGCCTTCCATCCACTTGGAAAAGGTATACTTGGAAAATCTTTTGCAATTTTTTCTGCATTTTTATATTGGTTATCCACAGGTTGTAAACCTCCTGTGACTAAATCAACTCCATCTGGATTTACCATTGGAACTATATATAGGCTTACTGAATTATATAATTCTCTTGCATTAAATTCATTTAACTTTCCGTTTATTAAATATTGTAAAGCATACTCTTTTAAAAATTTCATTAATACTTGTGTAGTTATCCACTCATTTGCATGAAATGATGCATTATAAAAAATTTCTTTTTTTCCAATACCAATTCTTATGTATGGAATACTTTTTCCCATTACAGAATACCCTATGTTCCCTACTTCTATAAATGGATATATTATTTTTAATTGCTCTATTTCATCTTGAAGTTTTTTATATGTATATCCTTCTGGCATTTTACCGCCTCCTTATTTTTCTTATTTTTTTATTTTATACAATATTCTTAATCTTTTTATTATATTCAGAATTTTATAATTAGTGAAATTATAAAAAAATTTATTAAATAATATGGAAAATGAGATTCGAACTAAAATCTAGCTCGAATCTCATTTTTTTGTGGACTTTTTACAGCCCCTTTTTTCTATTAATGATATTTGTATGTATCTGTTGAAAGCCAAGTTCTCGAAACTTCTGCTCCATTTAAACATAATATTTTATAAGTTTCTACTTTATATTTTTTATCTGTTTTTGAAATTGTTCTCGAATATAATTTTACTTCATATTCTGTATCTTGTTTTAATCCATAAATTTGACAAGTTACACTTCCTGTTCCTACATAAGCAACAACTTTTATTGGATATTCTCTATTATTTTTAAATTTAAAATCCTGTGTTCCTATTGATACCATTGCATCTTGACCAGAAGGTACATATGTTACTCCTAATGAATGATTTCTTCTTTCAACTATTTCTAAGTTTGCTCTTAAAACCGTATTATATAATGTTGTAGATACTTGGCAAATTCCGCCGCCTATTCCTGTTGATAGTTCTCCATTCATATATATAGTTGCCGCTTTATATCCTGTTTTTGTAGAACATTCCCCTATTAAATCATTATAAGAAAATGTTTCCCCAGGCATTAAAACAACACTATTTATGCTTTTGGCAGCTAATGCAATATTTATATTTCTATTTACATCACCTGTTCCGTATTTTGTTGTAAATGTAGATAATAAATCAGGAAATGCGTCAGCATCTAAATCTGATACTTTTATTTGCGGTTGTATTTTTTTTAATGGAATTATATATTCTTCTTTATTTTCTGATAATATGTTTTTTGCTTCTTGTAATGTTATTGCAAAATCTACTCCAGTTTCTTCTTTATGTATTTCATGTGGGTTAGTTGTATAATACGCATTTATTGGCTTTTTATATACTTCCTTATATATTTTTTCTATATCTATTTCTTTTCTATTACATTGTTCTGTTTTTATTTCAAATTCTTTTGTATCACTTGAAAATGCTTTTATTAAATCCTTGGTAAATGTGCTCTCTTGTATTTTCAAACCTTCTGTACCATTTTTTATTATCAAATTATCTCCATCTATGATATATGATGAATTTATTGCCATTCCTGGTATTTCTAGACTTATTTCATTTATCATTTTTTGTAATAATTCTTCATCATATGTAAAATTCGCCTCTATTTTATTTTTAAAAATCATTGTTGAAAGAATTTTATAATTATTTTGTATTATATCTTTATCTTTTCCAATATTGCATGCATTATTTACCGCATCTTCTATATTAAATTTTCCATTAATATCTTGTAATTTTATATTTCTAGTATAATTATTATATTTTACTATAATATAATTTTTCTTATTGTCATTTAGTTTCTGTTCTAATATTTCCATAGCTTCATTTTCAGATAAATTTGATACATCAATATTGTTTATATATACTCCTTGTATAATGTTTTTATTGTTTGCATTCATTAAGCTAAATATTATTGAAAATATTATAACAACCAAAATTACTAATATTAATAGTAACAAAACAGTTAAAACTTTTTTAGTTGAATTATTTGATGACATATTTTTTTCTTGATAATTATTATAATTTTGAGGTTTATTTTTTTCTTGATAATTATTGTAGTTTGGCACTTTATCTGTTTTGTTACTTGTATTATTTTCTTTGTTTTTATCTTCTACTATCTTATTTTTGCTGCTATTTTCCTCTATATTATTTTCTTTTTTTATTACCTCAATTTTTTTATGTATTATTTCATTATTTTTTTGTTCAACTTTTTCATTATTTTTTTCAATATTTTTCTCATTATTTTTTTTGTCTTCATTTACAACTTTATATGAATTATCTTTTGTTTTTTCTATATTATTTTTCATATAATTTTTTTCTTTTACAAATTGAAATATTTGTGTTTCTTGGTTTATTTGTGTATCTTGCCCTATTTGCACATTATTATTTTTTCTTTTGTTTTCTACTTTTTTTATATCGTCTTTTTCTATTTTTTCCATAATTACTCCACTATTTTTATATTTATTTTAAGTATATATTTTTTTTATTTAAATATGCATACTCTTCTTTAGTATTTAATATTATTATACACATATTATATTAATTTTGTAAATCATTTTTATGAAAATTTTGTCATGTTTTGAACACAAAAATACAAGGCAATTAATTAGTTGCCTTGTATTTAAACTTTATAAAATAACTATATTTTCTATACATAAATAATTATTTTATAATTATTTTTATTTTATTCCATAAAAATCTTTATACAATTTTCTAGCAGTTTCAGGACTATCATTTCCCTCAGCATTTTTTACTGGAGCAAATTCATCTTCCCTTTTCACTCTTAAAATAGCCATATCATCTAACATATCAAATGCATCAAAAATAAAAGATTCAAACTTAAAAGCATTTGGTTTTTCCGGTATTACTAGTTCTCCATTTTCATTAATATATTTAGCTTTTTTATGTGCACTATGATATGGTAATTTTTTCTTACTAACTTCTTCAATTGCTTTTATATTAAACAAATTGCAGTTTATATGTGATTCTCCAAATACTAATTGTCCGTTTTCATCTGTTGCTTCGGCCATATCTTGGGTTATTTCAGTGTATTCAACAACACCTGGTTTTCCATTTCTTTTGCAGAAGACACCAACTTTTTCTTTTGGTCCTGCTTTTACAACACTTTTTCCTCCTGCTAAAACTTTTTTATCTATTGCTAATCCCAATAAAGTTGGGTCTACCATTTTTACTAACACATTATCAACTGGTCCTATGAAAACCCATTCAATACCTCTTGTTTGCATATCGTAAATTATGCCATTTCTTCTCATTGACTCAAATATTCCTCCATGACCATCTGCTGCTTCTTTTATTACTCCTGTTTCATCTAGTAACAATTTTCCCTCTTCACTGCACATAGGCAATTCACCTTGTTTAAAGAATACGATTGATTTTGGGTCATATCCAAAATAATTATTTTCTTTGAAGAAGTTTTCTGTTTGAACATTGTTTTCTCTACTTGTCATTATATACCATGGAATTGTTATTCCATATTTTCCATTATTTTCTTTTAATGTTTCTATTAATATCTCAAATATAGATTTGTCATTTTCTAATCCTAATTTAAAAGTTCCTTTTGGTCCATTATGTCCTAGTCTTGTTCCTTGACCTCCTGCCATTGTTACAACAGCATACTTTCCTTCTCGTATTGCCTTTTCACCTAGGTCATTATATTTTTTTAATTCTTCTAATGTTAATGCTGATTTATCTGTATAATCTATTGGTTCAATTTTGTCATTTGCAAAACTAATTTCTTTTTTTGTTTCATTATATAATTCCATTATTTGATTAAAGTCAATTGTTAAAATTTGATCCAATAATTTTGTTTTACTTTCTTCTGATAATTCTTCATAATTATTCAAAATATGTTCTTGCCCATATTTTTTTAAGCATTTTAATGCTGCTTCATATTTTTCCTCCATAATATTAGCTCCTTTCAAAAATGTATATTTAAATATATTTTGATTTACTAATATTATACTATTTTTTATTTTTAGTCAACATTGTTTTTTGATATTTATTTATATTTTTTTTATATTCATTTATAATTGCTTACTTTTACATCTTTATTGTCACTTTTGTTGTCATTTTTATTTTATTAATATATTAGATATCACTTATTTTTAATTCACCTGCTGTATTCAAAATCCCATCATATTCTTTAATAATTGATTTCATATCATTTCCAATCTCTTCAATATTGTAACAATTAATAATTTTAATGTTTGAATTATTAATATTTTTTAAATATCCATCAATATACTTATTTGTATCTAATATATATTTTTTATTTCCACCTATTATTATAGTATTTCTTTTGTTATCCTTAATACTCTTATCTATTGTATTTTTTATTTTTTCATATGCATCTTTATTGCTATTAAACCAATTTATGTTTAATATTTTTTCTTTATTTTTTACATTTAATTTATCTAATATTGTTTCAATATTTTGTTTTTCAAGTTTTTCAAAAATAGTGGTTATTTCAACATCCTCATTTATCTGTTTACTTATATAAGGAAGTAACATTACAGATAAATGTAAATCACTAACATAAAAATTACAAAGTTTCTTTATGTTTGGTTGTCCCACATATTCCATTTTATCTTGCCTCCTAGTTAAAAACTATATGGAAAATTTTACCAATTTATTTCAAATATGTCAATAATATTACAAATAAATCGTTCGTCTGAATTCGACACTGTTTCGACATCTAAATTCGACAATTTAATTAATTTTTTCCTTTTGTGTATATTTTTTTATTTTTAGTAAATAATTTTATTAATACGTAAAAATATCACAAAGGAGGATTAAGTATGAAAACTTTCAAAAGACTTACTTTTATATTTTTTTTGTTAATTGTGTTTATTGTTGTTTCTGCTATTTCATATGTATCTGCTGTATCTGAAAACATTTCTAATAGTGTTTTTAGACTACATGTAATTGCAAATAGTGATTCCGAGGAAGACCAAAATTTAAAATACATTGTTAGAGATAAACTTTTAGAATATATGAATACTATAACTTCAGGTATAACTTCTAAAGATACTGCTATTGAAATTGCTAAAGCACATGAAAAAGATTTCTATAATATTGCTAAAAAAACTATTGAAGAGAACGGATATACTTATGATGTTAAAATAGAAATAGGAAATTCTTATTTTCCAACAAAATATTATGGAGATATCTCTTTTCCAGCAGGTTTTTATGATTCCTTAAAAGTTGAAATAGGTAATGCATCTGGACAAAATTGGTGGTGTGTAATGTTCCCTCCGCTTTGTTTTGTTGATATGTCTACTGGAATCGTTCCAGACGAATCTAAACAAACTATGAAGGAAACTCTCGCAGATGAAGAATACGCTATAATCAGTGATACAACTAGCAAAGATATTTGCTTTAAATTTAAATTAATTGAATTTTTTGCTAATAATCAGCTAAGATAACTTTATGTTTTTCTATATATTCAATCGGTGGACTTTTTACAAGTTACACCGATTTTATAATATATATTGTCCTATTTTTATTATTCTCTTCTACATACTAATATACTGCTTTCATTTTTGACTATTTTAAATAATTTTTTTCATTTTTAACATTATATTTTATTTTTTTATTGTAAAAAATACTTTTTTATGTTATAACCTATAATGATTATTTATACATTTTATTAGGAGGTATTCTTTTGGAGAAATTAGTTATAAAAGGTAGTACTCCTCTAAAGGGTGAAGTTACTATCAGTGGAGCAAAAAACGCAGCAGTAGCTATTTTACCAGCTGCTTTACTTATAAATGGTAAATGTACTATAGAAAATTTACCAAATATTAGTGATGTGAAAATATCATGTGAAATTTTATCAAAATTAGGAGCAAAAATAGAATGGATTGATACACATACCATCACTATTGATGCAACAGATGTATGCCAACACAAAGCGCCTGTTGATATGACTAGTAAATTCAGGGCTTCTTATTATTTGATTGGCTCTTTGTTGAGTAGATGTAAAGATGTTGAAGTTGGTTTACCTGGTGGATGTAATTTAGGTGCAAGACCAATAGATCAGCATATTAAAGGTTTTGAAGCATTAGGTGCAACTGTTAATGTTTCAAATGGTAAAATTCAAGCTAGCGCTAAAAAACTAGTTGGTACTTCTATATATTTAGATATGGTTTCTGTTGGAGCCACAATTAATGTAATGCTTGCTAGTGTTTTAGCTGAAGGTACTACAGTTATTGATAATGCAGCTAAAGAACCTCATATTGTTGATGTTGCAAATTTTCTAAATACAATGGGTGCTGACATTCGTGGAGCAGGAACTGACGTTATTAAAATAAATGGTGTTTCAGAATTAAAAGGTGGAGCATCATATTCTATTGTTCCCGACCAAATCGAAGCAGGAACTTTTATGTTAGCAGCTGTCGCTTCTAAAGGTGATATTATTGTAAAAAATTGTATCACAAAGCATTTAGAATGCCTTACAGCAAAAATTTTAGAAATAGGTGGACATGTTGAAGAAGATGGAGATCAACTTCGTGTCTGGTGTGATAAAAGACCTCAAAAGGCTAATATCAAAACATTACCTTATCCTGGATTTCCAACAGATTTACAACCACAAATGGGTGTAACTCTTTCCATCGCAAATGGGACTAGCATTATAAACGAAAGTATTTGGGAATCTAGATTTCAATATACTAATGAACTTAATAAAATGGGAGCAAAAATCACACCTCAAGGTAAAACAGCTATTTTTGAAGGTGTAGAAAAACTTTCAGGAGCTCCTGTATATGCAACAGATTTAAGAGCTGGTGCAGCTCTTATAATTGCTGGAATTATTGCTGATGGTACAACAGAATTATATAATCTATCACACATTGATAGAGGTTATGAAAACATAGAAGAAAAATTTAGAAAACTTGGTGCAAATATTACTCGTGTAAAGGATGAATAATATGTTTAACTTTTGTAGTTTATTTAGTGGTAGTTCTGGTAATAGTTCATTCGTCCAAACTGACACAACAAAAATTTTAATAGATTGTGGTGAAAGTGCAAAAAAAATTGTAAATTCCCTATTAGAAATCAATGTTAATATAGAAAATATAAATGCAATATTAATTACTCATGAACATATAGATCATGTAAAATCTTTAGGAACATTATCAAAAAAATATAATATTCCTGTATATATAAACGCAGAAACCCTAAACGCTATGCCTGATCAAAAAAATAAAATAAACATTAATAATATTCATTTTTTTGATTTTACTGATGATTTTTATATTGGAGATTTAAAAATACATCCTTTCCACATACCGCATGATGCTGCAAACCCATGCGGATTTAATATTTATAATAATGAAAAAAAAATAAGTGTAGCAACAGATATTGGTCATATAACTCCTGAGATCATCACTAATTTAGAACATAGTACTTTTTTATTATTAGAATCTAACTATGATCCTAATATTTTAAAGTGTTCGCCATATCCTTATCGTTTAAAAGAGCGCATTGCTGGTCCATATGGGCATTTATCTAATTCTTCAGCAGGTCAAACAATTTCACATTTGCTAAATACCGGCTTAAAAACTGTTATGCTTGGGCATTTAAGTAAAGAAAATAACTTTCCGGAATTAGCATATAAAACCGTTATGGAAGAACTTATATATAACAATTATACTGAAGATTCGTTAAAAATTAGTGTTGCCACTCGCTATAATCACTCACCAATAATTGAAATTTAATAAATTTTTAATTAATATAATTAGAAAGGAGATTGTCCTTAGGGATATTAATTATGTTACACATTAATATTATTTGTATTGGAAAAATTAAAGAGATATTTTTAAAAGATGCTATAGATGAATACTCAAAACGATTAAATAAATATTGTATATTAAATATTACCGAATTACCTGATGAAAAAATTCCAAATAATGCTAGTGAAAAAGAGCTTCTAATCGTAAAAGACAAAGAAGCACAAAGTATTTTAAATCATTTAAAAAGAGATTCATATATTATATGTTTAGATTTGAAAGGAAAACAATTTTCTTCAGAAGAATTCTCTAAAAAAATTCAGAATATTTCCCTAAATTATAATAGCTCTATAACTTTTATAATTGGTGGCTCTTCTGGAATTTCTTCAAAAGTTCTAAATATTGCAGATGAGTTAATTTCATTTTCTAAAATGACATTTCCACATCAATTATTTAGAGTATTTTTACTTGAACAAATCTTTAGAGCATTTAAAATTATGAATAATGAAACTTATCATAAATAATTTTTTATATAATATATTGCAGAGAAAATAAAAAAATACACAAACTTATTTATTCTCTTGTTTTAGGGGGATTTAGGAATAAAAGTTTTATGATAAAACTAATATACTTGGGGCATAGCCTTTAACGCTATATTAAGATTTAATTTTTCTCTGCAAAATTAAAAACTTTTTTATGGATTTTTTAAGAATATAATAATTCAAAAAATTATAATATTTACAATTTTTAATAATAAAAATAATATAATTGTATACCTTTGAATTACTTATTTAATTTTTCGAAATTAAAAACTAAGAATTTTGCGAACTTTATTTTTTAATTAATTTAAAATAATCATTTAATTTAATAATCACCAAAAAAAGGTTGACTATCTTTTATGATAGTACAACCTTTTTTTTCGGATGTCAAGATTTTTCGTACGACAAAATTTTACAAAATATTACATATGATAACGGAAACAAGCATTCCTATAATATCTCCTGCTAATGCTGCAATTAATATTCCTCTTGTTTTTCTAATATTAACACAACTTGTATATACGGCTATGGTATATAAAGTAGTTTCTGTAGATCCCATAATTGTAGAAGCAATTATACCTATTTTTGTATCGACTCCATAATTATTCATAATGTCTGTTGCAATTGCCATTGAAGCACTACCCGAAATTGGTCTTAATATTGCAAGTGGCATAATTTCTTTTGGTATATTTAGCATTTCTATTACAGGTGACAAAAAATTAGTTATTAATTCCAATATTCCAGAACACCTTAAAGCCCCAACTGCAACAAACAAACCTACTAATGTTGGAAAAATATTGTATACTATATGTACCCCTTCTTTTGCACCTTCTAAAAATATATCATATACTTTATTTTTTTCTAAAACGCTATATAATATTATTATTAGAATAATTACCGGCATTGCAATTAAAGATATATAATTAATTATTTGCATATTTTATTTTCCTCTTTTTATTAATATTTTTGTAATACATATTCCTGCTATTATTGAAAATATTGTAGCTACCCAAACAGGAACAACAATTGATGTTGGATTACTTGAATTTAAAGAAGTTCTTATGGCAATTACAGTAGTTGGTATTATCTGAAGTGACGCAGTATTTATAACTATAAACATCATCATAGAATCTGATAAGGTATCTTTTTTTGTATTAACTTCTTGCATACTTGTCATTGCCTTAATTCCCAATGGAGTAGCAGCATTTCCCAATCCAAATATATTTGCTATAATATTCATTGATACTTCTTTTTTTATTTTTTCATCTTTTTTTATTTCTGGAAAAATTCTTTTTACAATTGGATTTAATATTTTTACAATTCTGTTTATTAATTTACTTTTATATGCTATTTGCATTATTCCATTCCACAAACACATTGTTCCTAAAAAAGTTAAACTCAACTCTACCGCACTTTTTGTAGATTCAAAAATTCCACTGTTAACCTTATCTATATTTCCAGAAAAAAAAGCATAAATAAAAGAAATTATTATGAATATTGGCCAAATTTTGTTTAACATTTTTTCACATCCATTCTTTTTATTTATTATTTATTTTTATTTATCTTTTATTTATTATTTATTATTTATTTTTTATTTATTTTTTATTTATTTTTTATTTATTTATTTTATTATTTATTTTATTATTTATTTTTTATTATTTTTTATTTA
>UMJX01048012.1_pt1 | contig 29157 bp, 29 predicted proteins | sample 1966131 | NCBI WGS metagenome assembly UMJX01 (sample SAMEA4836162, study PRJEB28245) | human gut metagenome | biome: gut microbiome; material: fecal sample | place: Denmark | collected 2008 | reverse complement strand
ATAGAATAAAAATAATAAGAAATGAAAGTATAGGAAATAAAAATTGGACTTCAGCATATTCAAATAACTGGGTAGGTTCAACATTAAAAAAGAATTAAACGAAACATATTTAAATAGTTTAACAAGTGAAGCACAAAGTATGATATCTAATGCAAAATATTATCTTGGAGGATTTAATGGTGGTACTTCAACAACAACTCCCGTAGCTATGTATAGTTATGAAAGAAAAATAAAAAATACAAAAAGTAATGAGTTTTATTATGGAACAAATCCAAATAGTTGGATAGGTAAAATAGGCCTTATGTATGTAAGTGATTATGGGTATGCAAGTAGTAATTGTGAAGGAAAAAATTTATATATATATGGAAATAATACTGATGATATAAGGCAATGTAATTCAACAAATTGGCTATATAATATAAAAATAAATGAATGGCTACTAAATCAAGATCCTGATTATGCCTATGGTGTTTTTTATTTGCATAATGTAGGATATATAACAGATGGTGGGATAGCTTACAATTACCAGTATGCTACGCGTCCAGTTGTTTATCTAAAATCAAATATTAAAATAACCGGAGGAGATGGAACAAGTACTAATCCATATACATTTGGATTATAATATTTAATAAATACACTAAGGTTAAACTTGGTGTATTTTTACTTGAAAAAAAGAAAAAAATATGGTATTAATAATAAGACTTATAATTTACATTAAAGATCTTTAGTGTTATAATAATGGCATGATATGAAAAAGGAGGATTCTTATGAATGATAATGATTTAATAAAAGAAGTAAGAAGTGCTTCTAATATTGTAGATGTTATATCTAGTTATCTTCCTTTAGTAAAAAAAGGTAAAAATTATTTTGGCGTGTGTCCTTTTCATGATGATAATAATCCAAGTATGAGTGTTAGTGAAGATAAACAAATTTATAAATGTTTTTCATGTGGGGCAAGTGGTAATGTTTTTAATTTTGTAATGGATTATGAAAAAATAGATTTTAAAAGTGCTTTATATTTACTTGCTAAAAGAAGTGGTATAAATGTATCTAATAATTTAGTTAAAACAAATAATAAAAATGATAAATTTTATGAAATATATAATATTGCAGAAAAGTATTATCAAAATAATTTAAATACATCTTTAGGGCTTGAAGCTAAGTCATATTTACATAATAGGGGTATTGATGATGAACTTATAAAACATTTTAAAATAGGTTTATCTTTAAAAGAACAAGATGGTTTGGTAAATCTTTTAGTTAAGAAAAACTATAGTATTAAAGATATTTCTTTAATTGGATTATCTAATATGGATAAAGATTTATATATTAATCGTATTATGTTTCCTTTATTTAATACAAATGGGAATACGATAGGGTTTTCTGGAAGAATATATAATATGAAAAGTGATAGTAAGTATATTAATACAAGAGAAACTTTAATATTTAAAAAAGGAGAAAATTTATATAATTATCATTTAGCTAAAGATGAAGCAAGAAAGGAAAAGTCTTTAATTGTCGTGGAAGGTTTTATGGATGTTATTAGACTTTATTCAATTGGAGTTAAAAATGTTGTAGCTCTTATGGGAACAAGTCTTACGAAAGAACAAACTACTTTGATTAAAAGAACTTCTACTAATATAATATTAATGCTTGATGGTGATAATCCTGGTAAAAAAGCTATTGTTAATGTTGGACATATCTTAGAAGAAGAAAATTTAAGGGTTAATGTTGTTGCTTTGCCTGAAGAATTAGACCCAGATGAATATATCTTAAAATATGGTAAAGAAAGGTTTATAAATCTTTTAAATAATCCTATTGAATATAGTGAATTTAAAATAAATTATTTAAAGGAAGGAAAAGATTTAACTAAAATTGACGAACAGTCTTCCTATGTTAATGAAGTTTTACAAGAATTATCTAATATAGATGATGATATAAAAAAAGAACTTATTTTAAAAAAGCTAGAGAAAGAATTTAATCTTGATATAGAATTTTTAAGAAATAAGTTGCAAAATATGCAGAAAAGTGGTAAAATTGAAACGTTAAAAAAACCAGATGATGTTAAGTTAATTAAACTTGATAAATATCAAAAAGCAACTTATGCAATATTAAATGAAATGCTAAATAATTATAATGCAATTAAAACTTATGAAAAAAGATTAAATTATTTACCATATGAAACTGCTAGGTATTTAGCTAATGAAATTATTTATTATTCTAAACATGAAAAAGATTTTGTTTTGGCAGATTTTATAACACAAGTAAGTGATAAAGAAGAGTTAGCTTTATATTTAAAGGAAGTATTAAAATATGATAATGAAGTCGTTTCTATGGCAAATTTTGATGATTATCTTAAAGTGATCGAAGAATATAAAAAGAACCAAGAAATAAAAAGGTTAAAAGAATTAATGAAAAAAGAAGTCGATCAAGAAAAGAAAGCTTTAATTGCAGATAAGATTAGATTAGTTAAGATGGGGAGCTGAAATATTATATGATTAATGAAATTAAAACATTTGAAGAAAGAAAACAAGAATTATTAGAAATAGGTTTAAAAAATAAAAAGGTTACTTTTGAAGAAATTGCAGAGAAATTAAAAGGCATTGAACCAGATAGTGATTTACTTGATGATTTATATAATATGTTTGTTCAAAATGGTATTGAAGTAGTCGGAGCAGATGTAGAAAATATAAACGAAGAAGAAGATGAAGAAGAAGATAGTGGAAGTGATTTTCTTGATTCAGTTGTATCAAATAAGGATATAAAAATTAATGACCCTGTTAGAATGTATTTAAAAGAAATAGGAAGAATAAATCTTTTAACAGCAGATGAAGAATATGAATATGCATTGCAAGCTCAAGAAGGTAATGAAGATGCAAAAAGAATACTTGCTGAAAGTAATTTAAGACTTGTTGTATCTATTGCTAAAAGATATGTTGGTCGTGGTATGGCATTTTTAGATTTAATTCAAGAAGGAAATATAGGATTAATGAAAGCTGTAGAAAAATTTGATCCAGGAAAAGGATATAAGTTTTCTACATATGCAACATGGTGGATAAGACAAGCTATTACTCGTGCTATAGCAGATCAAGCTCGTACTATAAGGGTACCAGTTCATATGGTTGAAACAATTAATAAACTTGCAAGAATTCAAAGACAATTGACCCAAGAATTAAATAGAGAACCAACAGAACAAGAATTAGCAAAAAAAATGAATTTAAGTGAAGAAAAAGTTCGTGAAGTTATGAAAATATCGCAAGAACCAGTTTCACTTGAAACACCAATTGGAGAGGAAGATGATTCACATCTTGGAGATTTTGTTCCTGATGAAAGAACAATGTCGCCAGAAGAATATACAACAAGTGAACTTTTAAAAGAAGAACTTGATAATGTTTTATTAACTTTAACTGAAAGAGAAGAAAAAGTTTTAAAATTAAGATTCGGTTTAGAGGACGGACAATGTAGAACACTTGAAGAAGTAGGACAAATATTTGGTGTTACAAGGGAAAGAATAAGACAAATTGAAGCTAAAGCTTTAAGAAAGATGAGACATCCATCAAGAAGTAAAAAATTAAAGGATTTTTTAACTGATTAATGAATATCGATAATAGATTAAAAAGAATCACTGATTTTATACCAAGTGATTCTTATATTTTAGATGTTGGATGTGATCATGCTCTTCTTGATATTTATTTAGCATTAAATAGAAAAAATGTTAAATTAATTGCAAGTGATATTAATGAGAATCCTTTAAAAAAAGCACAAGAAAACATAAGAAAATATAACTTAGAAGATAAGATAACACTTGTAAAAGCAGATGGTATTTCTAAAATTAATGATGAAGTTGATATAGTTGTATTAGCAGGTATGGGGTCTTCTACAATTAATAATATAATAAATAAAGATTTAGAAAAATTAAAAAATATAAAAAAAATAATCATATCATCTCATACATCTAATTTTGAATTAAGAGAAAATATGAATAAAAAAGGATTTAAAATAATAGATGAAGTAGTGGTTTTTGATAAAGGTAAATATTATGAAATAATTGTTTATGAAAATGGTAAAGAAACATTAAATAATTTAGAATTAGAATATGGTCCAATTATAAGTAAAAGAAAAGATTCTGTAACTAAAGCATATTTTAATGAAAGATATTTAAAATTACTTGAACTTTATAATAATATACCTGTAAATAAACAATTAAAAGAGGATATAAATAAAAAGATTAAAGAAATAAAACAGTTTCTTTAATCTTTTTAATCAAAAAAAGTAGGACCATTATTGTTAGTAGAAATATTTTCTTCTTTAACAACTTCTTTTTTAGTAGTTGTATTATCATTTGTTTTAATACTATCACTAGAATTCATTGCTTTAGCAACACGAAACATTGTTTTAGCATTATTAATAATAGGTTTTACTTGGGTAACAACAGGTATTGCTTGATTAATTACATTTAAAGTTTTAGATGCTCCATTTAAAAGATTTGAAAATGAAAATGTTTTAGTAGCACCAGTTACACCAGCACTAATACTTGATGTTGGTGCAAATATTCTTGATAAAAGCCCTGGATTTTTAGTAATTCCACCCATAATAGGGTTTCTTAATGATCCGTTGATAAAAGAAGATGGTACGCTTCTAAAATTTATATTTTGAAAATTAGGATAAGTATAATAATTAAAATATGGGTTATTATTCATATATTTTCCTCCTATTATAATGTATGCTAGTGAAATTCTATTTGACAAAAGTATTTTTTTTTATTATAATACATTGTTGTTAGGGGAAGTAGATATGCAAAAAACAAATACAAGAAAATTTATTTTATGTAGAAATAATACGAGATATTTTTATGTTGAAGAAACATTTAATCAATATGATCCACAATATCATGTTTATTATAGAAATAATAATGTTACTGTGTTAACAAAAGAAATATTTGATATGACTTTTGGAGAAGATTATAGGTTAGATTTAATTGAGTTTTTATTTAATATGAAATATGATTTAGAAATAAATAAAGAACTTGATAATATAGGTAATATTGATTTAATTTTTGAAGATATTAATGCTTTAATAAAAAAAATAAATAGTAATTATTATAAAAATTATAATATTATAAAAAATACTTTAGTATATTATATGAATTTTTACAATGAAGTAATTGCAAGAAGACCTAAAACTAATGAATATGAATATGATTATGAAGAAGATGTAATTAAATTACAAGCATTAAATGAACTTACAAGAGAAAGAAAAATATCAGGCAATAGATAAGGATAAATGAAATATCATTTATCCTTTATTTATTGTCTATAAATTTATAGTAATATTCATCATATGAAAGTTCAGGGTAATTATCGTGCATATCTGTAGCTACTTTAACACCAACATATCTATAATGCCAACTTTCATACATAAATCCTGTTATATCTTCAAGTTTTTTAGTATATCTTAAAATAAAACCATATTTATGAGCATTTTCATTCATCCAAGTAAATGATTTAGTTTGATCAAAATATAACATATTTCCACCTTTAGTAGAACTAACATCAATTGTAAGACCTGTTTGATGTTCAGAATGTCCTGGCCTTGCCGTATCTATGTCAGCTTGTTTTTGTCCCATACTACTAACAGCGTTTTTATAAAGTTTTTCTTGCATTGAATAAGGCCTGTAAGCAGATTGTCCGTATACAGGAGTACCGTTTGCAATTGATGCTTCACTTAGCATTTCAAATGCTTCTTTAGCTTCTTTACGCATTTTTCTAACCGCAGTATTACCATTTATAAAATATTTACTACTTATTTCTTCTAAATCATCTGGTTCATAATTTTCACTTAGTTTTAAATATTTATTCATTAATAAAAGTATTCCTTTAGAAGTATCTGCATCTTTTATATAAGAATAAAATTCTTTATCGAGTCCAATATTTACATGATTAACAACTTTTTCATAGTCATATGATTCATGATTTTCTTTATATGCTATATATCTTGGGCCATTTTCTAATTTAAAGTTTAAACATTTTCTATACATCAAATAAGGATCTTTTGTTTCACTTGGTTTAGTAGTAGGTTTATCAGGTTTTGGATTATTTGTAGTATCATTATCATTTGGTTTATTACTATCAAATATTTTTCCTTCGTAACATATTAAAGTTAAAATACATGCAAGTATAATAATAACAAATAAATAAATTGTATTCTTTTTCCTCTTTTTTCTTCTCATAAAAATATCCTCCATATATTTATAATAACACTAAATAATATTTTATTAAATAAAAAAATAGTCTAATTTTATAAATATTACATAAAAATTTACTATAGAAGGAAGGTAAATGTATGAAAAAAATTAGTATTATAATTTTGTTATCACTTTTTCTAAATATAATTCCAATTAGTGTATTTGCTAAAAATAATGAAGAAAATAGTGATGTAAATTTAACAAAACATGCAACTTCATCAATTTTAGTGGAAGCTACAACAGGAGAAATAATTTATAAGCAAAATCCTAATAAAATATCAAGCGTGGCATCTTTAACTAAAATGATGGGGTTAATTATTATATTTGATTTTATAAATAAAGGTGGAACTACATATGATGAAATTATAACTGTGTCTTCTTATGCTAAAAGTATGGGAGGGACGCAACTTTATTTAGAAACAGGGGAAAAAATAAGTGTTAATGATCTTATCAAAGGTATTATTATGGTAAGTGCTAATGATGCGATGGTAGCTATGGCTGAAAGAGTAAGTGGTACTGAAGAAGCATTTGTAAAAAAGATGAATTTAAAAGCAAAAGAATTAGGACTTAAAAATACACATTTTGTAAATTGTACGGGGTTTGATGAAGAAAATCATTATTCTACTGCAAGTGATATGGTTAAAATTGCTATGGAATTAGTTAATAATTATCCTGAAATATATAAGTTTTCAAGTGTATATGAAAGTTATGTAAGAGAAAATACATCAAATAAAACATGGATTGCTAACACAAATAAGCCCGTATATAAATAATGCTATAGTAGGAAATTACTATAGTATTTTTAGTTCTTAAATATGGATTTTATTAAAAACTAACATACAAAATAAATCTCTTTGTAAGTGAATATTACTATAGTATTTTGGAATATTTATATAGCATAATCGTATAATTAGATGAATGAGTTAGAAAAAAGGAGGCTGATATATGACTTGTTTGTCTAAAAACATTAGTTTAGAGATTATGAAATTTTTCTTAAATACTAGCGTTCCAAGAATTTTAAGAGAAAGGAAAGGTATTACTTCTAATTAGGAAGGAGTAGTGCATAACTTATGCAGACGGCAATTTATTGCAGAGTATCTACTGAAGAACAAGCTACTGAAGGATTTAGTATTCATGCTCAAAAAGATAAGCTAACTAAATATGCTGAAAGTAACGACTGGGATATAGTAGATTATTATGTTGATGATGGTATAAGTGGCAAAAATTTGACTGAAAGACCTGAAGTATCAAGATTAATTGAAGATGTTAAGAAAGGTAGAATTAAGAATGTTTTAATTTATAAATTAGATAGACTTACTAGAAGTGTTAAGGATCTAATTTATTTAATAGAACTATTTGATAAAAATAATTGTACTTTTAATTCTCAAACAGAAAAAATAGATACTTCTAATGCTGTTGGAAGAATGTTTGTTAAGATTATTGGAATATTTGCAGAATTTGAAAGAGAAAATTTAGCCGAAAGAGTAACATTTGGATATGAACAAAAAACTAAAGAAGGTAATTATACTAATTGTAATGGAGTATTTGGTTATGATTATATAGTTGGAAAGGGTAAATTAAAACTAAATAAAGGTGAAGCCTTATACGTAAAGAAAATATATAACTGGTATTTAGAAGGCGAATCTATGCTTAAAATTGCTAAAAAATTAAAAGACTTAAATGTTCCTACTAAAAGAGGAGGGCATTGGAATCAGTCAACTATTTATTCAATACTTACCAATCCTCTTTATATTGGCAATGTAAGATATGGTGTAGGAAGAAAAAATAGTTTTGAAGTTAGTGGTAAAAATATAGTACCAATAATTTCTCCAGAACTATTTAATAATGTTAGTAATTTAATGAAGAAAAGAAAAAAATTTCATAATAAAAAATATTCTTCTGATGATACTTATTACTTTAGAGTATTAAGGTGTAGTTTATGTGGGAGAGGGTATCACGCTAGACAGCAACTGCAAAGCGGTAAAAAATACATTACTTATCAGTGTAATGGACATAACAATAATAGTTGTAATGCACCTGGATTTTCCCATATAAAAATAGAAAATGCTTTTATAAATTATTTAGATAATATTAAAGATTTAGAATTTGATAAAAGTATTTTAAAGAAAGAAAAAGATAATACAGATAATAATACTTTAGAACTACAAGAACAAATAGATAAATTGAATAATAAGAAAAAAGAAACTTTAAAATTATTTACTACAGATGAAATAGATTATGAAACATTTAACGAAATAAAGAATGTAATAAATGAAAAATTAGAAGTTTTAAATAATGAATTAAATAGTTTTAATAAAGAAAATAATCAAGAAGATTTAACAAATGTAGAAGTTATAAAAGAGGTTATTGTTAACTTAAATAACAATTTTCTTCACCTTGATAATCATGAAAAAAAGATGTTTCTAGAAAGATTTGTTAAAGAAATAAAAGTAAGAAAGGAAGGCAATGATGTGATAATTGATGAGGTAATATTTTAAATGGCTCACTTAAAAGTGAGCTTTTTTGTATGCAATAATTTAATTTAAAAGGGAGATGATTTAATGAAAACATTTAAAGGAAGTGTTTATCATAGATAAATATGTTTTGGTATATGCTTATGTGCCAGAGCAATTTTTATCTAGAAAAGATTTATCTTACTTAGATAAACTTATTTATATTAGAATAGTAGGATTTTGTAGAAATAACAATTATAATAATACTTGTTTTGCTAGTAATGGGTATTTTGCTAATTTATTTGGAGTTAAACCAAAAGCAATATCTGTAACTATTAAGAAACTAAAAGATTTAAGATTAATAAATGTTAAATATATTAAAAATGAAAATTTAGTTAAACAAAGAAGTATTACTCTAACAAGTAATGTATGGAAAGGGATAAGTAATGGTGCAGTAGTTAATAAGGAAGAAGATGTTCCTTATATGAAGGAATATAATAATAAGATAAATAATAATAAAGAAATATATAATAAAATTATATCTTATGATACTGATGGAGTAATGCTTTGGAATGATAAAAGATGTGAATCAGTACCGCCAACCAAAGAAGAGCAAAAAGAAATGGAAGATTTATTAAGTGAATTTAAGTAATTTGACAAATGAATAAAAAAGCAATAAAATTAAATAAAGAATAGAAAGTGCTAGTACAGACTTTATATGTTTTGTGCTGGCACTTTTTTCTTTGATGAAAGAGAGGTGTTCATAAAAATATAATATGTCCTTATTCATCCATAGTTTTTACTAGTATGGTAGTAAGTTGGATTGTTCTATGGATTGAATTTTACTAGGAAAATAAAGGATAAAAAAAGAGTTATGGATGAATTCTTCCATAATTTAATGTCAATTTTGCAAGTGCAAAATAAGATTTGATAGCATTATAAGGCTATATAATATAAGCATTTATATATAGTAGTGCTATCATTCCCCTTATCCTGCTTAAAAATAATCTTTAAAAAAAGAAAGAAAAGGTGATGTGTATCGGGTTATTCCCTAAAAGAAAGGAAAGTTATTATTGTTAAAAATTAGATTAATTATATTATGTAAGGAGTTATTTATAGTTTAAGATAGGTAATTTATTTGAGAGAACAAATTATCTTAAGTTACCAAAACTTAATATATAAAATATTATCTCATTATAGAATTTTATATAATTATAATAAAGATTTTGAAGAAGACTATTTTCATGAAGGAATAATAGCATTAACTTTAGCTTATGATACTTATAAAGATGATTGTAATATTAAGTTTATTACTTATGCATCAAGATGTATTCATAATAGATATAAAGATATATTTAAAAAGAAATCATTTAATGAAGAACCATTAGATTTACAAATAAAAGATGATTTATATTTATTAGATATTATTCCATCAAAAGAAGAAAAGATTCTTGATATGTTAATAAGAAAAGAAACAAAAGAAGAGTTAGAAAAATTTTTGAATAATTTAAGTAATGATGATAACTTTATTATATGTAGTTTATATGGTATTAAAACTAAAAAAATAACTCAAAAGAATTTAGCAAAGATACTTAATTGTACTCAAAGTTGTATTGCTAAAAAACATAATAAAATATTAAATCTAATTAAAGAGGATCTGAAATATTAAATCAGGTTCTTTTTTAACAGTTTAATTTAAAAAGTTTTATTTATAATATTAGTTATAAAAAAACGAAATTCACGTTTAACTTAGATTTTAAAATAAAATCCTTAAATAAAAATGAAAGTAGTTTGTAAATGTCAATCTTTAATTTTATTTAAAATTTTTCAAATAGGGGGTTGACTATGTGGCAAAATATGGTAAAATACTATTTAAATTACTTAGGAGGATGGTGGCATGAAAACATTAACATGAAAACATTAACAAATATGATATTTAAATGTTTCTTTAAAGAGAATTGCATTAACAGCCTAAATATTGTTAGTGCTATTTGCTCATGCTTTAATTTCTGCCTAAATTTAAAATTATGTCTTGTCGGCGCATGTTAAACGTAAAAGTTTTGCGCTGGCTTTTTTTATTGGAGGTGTTTAAGTGAATAATATTACATTACAAGATTTATTAAATAAGCTAAATGAATATAATCCTAACGAAATTGAAATTGTAAAAAAAGCATATGAATATGCAGCAAATTTGCACTCAGGTCAAACAAGGCAAAGTGGAGAACCATATATATGTCATCCATTAAATGTTGCTTATATACTCGCTGAAATGCATGCGGATAGAGATACAATATGTGCAGGATTATTACATGACACATTAGAAGATACTAATACTACTAAAGAAGACATATCACATGACTTTAATCAAAATATTGCTAATTTAGTAGACGGAGTAACCAAATTATCTAAAATGAATTTCTCATCTAAGCAAGATCAAAATTATGCTAATACTAGAAAAATAATAACAGGAATAACAGAAGATGTTAGAATAATAATTATTAAACTTGCTGATAGACTTCATAATATGAGAACACTACAATTTAAGTCTGAATTTAAACAAAAGGAAAATTCTATTGAAACAATGGAAATATTTGTACCTTTAGCTTATTATATTGGAGCATATAGAATTAAATCAGAATTAGAAGATTTATCATTAAAGTATCTTAAACCAGATATGTATAGACAAATAGAAGAACGTAAGATAAAATTAGAACAAACTAGTAGTTATTGTTTAACTGAAATGTTATCTAAAATAGAGCATTTATTAAAAGATAACAACATACCTAATGAAATAAAGGTAAGAACTAAGAATATTTATGGTATATATAAAAGATTAAGTGAAGGTCATAAATTATCTGATATTCATGATTTATTAGCACTAAAAATTATGGTTGATAATGTTGAAAATTGCTATAGAACACTGGGAATGATTCATAGTGAGTATCATCCAATAAATGATAAATTTAAAGATTATATATGTAATCCCAAAACAAATATGTATAGAAGCTTACATACAACAGTATTTGGACCTGATGATAAACTAGTACAGACTCAAATTAGAACATTTGATATGGATAGAGTAGCGTCATTTGGCTTAACTGCATACTGGGATGAACAAAAAGGTAAAGCTAGAGATGTAATGCAAGAAGACTTAAAACAAAAATTTCAATTTTTTAAGTCATTAACAGAAATCAATTCTATGTTTGGTGATAATCAACAATTTGTTAAACAAGTAAAAAGTGAATTATTTGCTGATAAGGTTTATGTATATACGACTAAGGGAGATATAATAGAACTTCCTAGAGGTTCTACACCAATAGATTTCGCATATAAAATTCATACTGACATAGGAAACACTATGGTAGGGGTATTTGTTAATGATGAATATGTCCCAATAGATTATATCTTACAAAATAAAGATAGAGTTAGAATAGTAATTGATGATTTATCATATGGTCCAAGAGAAGATTGGATTAATAAAGCACAAACAAGTTTAGCAAAAAGGAAAATAAAGGAATTTAATAAAAAATAATATTCCAAATTAAAGAAATATATTAAAAAATAAGAAAGTAAGGTGTTTAAATGTGATTGAAAAAAAAGAAATAAAAAATATTGATTGCAATATAGAAAATGTTTTTAATTATCCAGAAATGTATATAGATTTAATTAATAAACAAAAAGGTTTAGTAAAAATTGATAAGAAAAAATACACAGGAAAATCATTGGTATTAGTTATGTTTACATCAGTGTGCGATGTCGGCTGCCCGTTCTGTTGCTTTAAAGCTTTATCTTCTGCGACTAAGAAAAATATTAAGAATCAATTTACTCCTGAAGGTGTTAATAAATTTATTGAGTTTGCTAATAAAGCAAATGTTGGATATTTGCAAATATCTGGTGGAGGAGAGCCTTTCTTGGAAAAAGAAGCGTTATTAAAAAGTATTGAAAAAATAAATGCTGATAGGATAATTTTAGTTACCGGAGGGGTATGGGCATATAATAGAGAAAAAGCAGAAAAATACTTAGATGAAATAAACCAAGCTATCAAAAAAAGAAAGAAGAAAGCACGTATTTCTATTAGATTAAGCATTAGTCAATGCCATAGTATTAAATTAAAACATTATCCACTAGAAAATTTAATTAATATATTTGAAACTAAATATAGAGATAATAAAAACTTTACATTACAAATAAAAACATTTAAAGATGATCCAACGTTAGAAAATAATCTAAAGACAATGGGTAGAAAATTTAAAATTGAAAAACTTCAGCCTAATAAATCTGATGATGACAAAATCATTAAGATAATGCCTTGGAAATCAAAATTAATACTTGACTCTGGATTTGAAATAGTAATTGGAATATCAAGGGTTTTCTATCCATCATTCAGACCAAATCTACATAATAATAAGTCATTTATGAAAATGGTGGAACTATATGATATAGATTTAGATAAATCACAAAATTATTTTCCGTCACGTGCGTATAACTCTAAAGGTTATTTTGGTTTAGATTGGCTTGTAGAATATAATGGTAACATTAGTACATGGCAAAATAGCATTCAGGACGATCAATTGAATATCTATGAAGATAATTATAAAACATCATTAAATCATACATTAGCAAATTTAATAACAAGATCATGCATTGACAATGGCTCAAAATATAGAGAAAAAATTGTATCAGAAATATCACCGAAAACGGTTATGCTGATGAAAGCCAATGGGATTAGAGATTATGCAAGTTCAATCCTCTTTGCTGATGCAAAGATAAGACTTTATGCTTATATTAGAATATTACAAGATTACGTAAAACAAGGACTTGTAAATGAAAAATTAATAGAAAATATGCCAGCTAGTATACAAAAATTAATAAAATCACCTAAAAGTGTAATAAAAAAATATTATTTAAAGTCTAATACTTCGATATTAGCTCAAGAATTAAGTGCAGAGCCAGATAGAGATAAGTACAAAGATTTCTTAGAATTAGTTAAATTAGGACATTTTGAAATGTCTAAACAAGATATTCAAACAGCAGTCGCATATTATAATATGTTTTTTCCGGATAAAAGAATAGCCAAAATAGAAGACTTTGTTAACGATAATAAAAATATGGATTTTAGGTTAAGGGATAGACTCTCTCCGATGAAAAAATTAAAAGATTTGAATAATAAAGTAAATAATAAAAAGGAAATTTATATTTTTAGACATGGAGAAACTAATTGGAATGTTGAAAATAAAATTAGAGGAACATTTGAAGACACATCTTTAAAATTTACTGATAAAGGATTAAAACAGATTGATAAAATAGCATTAGCATTAGAGAAAAATAAAATTGAATATATTTATTCATCAGATCTTATTAGAACTAGGAAAACGGTTGAGCTAGCTAATAAAGATTTTAAAATACCGGTGTCTTTTCATAAAGAATTAAGAGCTTGGAATGTTGGAAAATATCAAGGTAAACCACTTTCTAATTTTTTAAATAGTCATGAAGGCAAAGAAGCTATTACAGATTACAATAAAGTTGTAACTGATGGTGAAAGTATTAATCAAGTTAGAGAAAGATTAATGTATTTCTTAGAAAAATATGTAGTTAATTGTCCTTATGAAAGGGTTGCAATAATTACACATGGAGCCACAATGAGTAATTTAAAATCAGAAATAGATGGTGAACAATATATTGATATTGATTATTGCAAAATAGTGTATGAAAATAAAAAGTTTAAATTGGTTGAAAGTAAAATTAGTGAAACTGATTTCGCAAAATAATGTAGGAGGTGTATTGTGGATAAGGAAATGTTATTATTAAAAGCTAAAAGAATTAATACATATAATAATAAGGAGCAAAAAGAAATCTACGATGAAGTTATAAAGAATTTTGATAAATTTAGTGAATCTGAGCAAATTGACTTACTGCTTATTATGCGTACATATTTTTTAAAACAAGCAACTTTAGTAGAAAAAAGAGAATATGTTAAGAAAGTTGTTATAAGTATTAAAAAGCAATCAAACTTTATAGCACAAATCATTGAGTTATCATCAATAATTTATAAGTATACTACTAAATCATTGCAGAATGAAATATTTGATGCTGTCTTTTTGGTTAACGATATGAAGCCTAGAAAACTTGTTGCTATATTATATTTTATAAAAAATACACATCGTGTTTATAATAAAAAACAATTTGATATAAGTAGAAAGAAGATAGAAGAAATCACAAAAGAAGCACCAGAATATTTAACTGACGCAATTACAAGTTTAAATAACGATATTAGTAAAGATTTCAAGAAAAAAGGAAAATATTTATTCTTAATACCAGAATTTTTAAATGGCACGACTTTTGTTCAACCACCTTTAGCTTTAATGAATTGTGCAACTTATTTGAAAAATGACTTTTCTATAGATGTTGATATTCTTGATAATAGAATTTATAATTATCCATTAAAAGATTTACTTAATATTATACGTAATTATAAAAAAGGAATAGTAATTTGTTCTTCTACGATTGACCAAGTACATAATTATTTTGTTGATTATCGTTATGTTATTTTTACAAAGTACGTAAAAACTATTAAAGGTAAATTTAATAATATACCGATTATCATATGTGGTGGGCAGGGCACTGTGAGGCCAGATATCGTCTTTAACGATTGTAATCCTGATTATATATTAAAAGGGGAATTTGATATTCAATTAGCTAATGTAATTAGAAATATGGATAAAAATGTTCCAATTGAAAATCTTCCAAATATTATTTATAAAGAGAAGAAGAAAATAATTAAAACAAGAGAGGATTTGAATGAACAACATCCAGTTGAATGGTGTAAATATGTACCTAATTATAATTTGATTCATTTAGAATGTTATTTTGGCTATAGATATTATGATAATATGCCGGTAAGAAAATTGCACTGGAGTGTTGTTCAAGCAAGTAGAGGGTGTCCATTTAATTGCGCTTTCTGTTACAATTTTTTTGCTAAAAGTGTTCGCTTTAGAAAAATAGATTCGGTAATAGCCGAATTAAAAGAAATACAAGAACGTGGGATTGAAGAAATATTCTTCTTAGATCAAAATTTTATACTTGATAAAAAATATGCACAAAATTTATGCAAAGCCATGATAAATACTAAAATTCGAATCAAATGGCAATGCCAGATTTGTGTAAATTCAATAGACTATGATACACTTAGTGTTATGAAAAAGGCGGGGTGTCAATTAATTTGGTTAGGTATTGAAAGTTTTGATGAAAATGTTCGCAAAATTAATAATAAGAATTATTCTAATGAGCAATTATTAAAAGCAGTAGTTGCAATTAAAAATGCAGGAATTAATTACAATGGATTCTTTATGCTTGGTATGATGGGGGATACTAATGAATCAATGGGAAAAACAGTTGAGTTAATAAAAAAACACAAAATAAATCTTACCAAAAGCATATTAATATGTACTCCTAGATTTGATACACAAATGTATCAAGAAACTGTTAAACAATTGGGAACAGAAATTGATAGTTTTTTAAAACTTGATTCGTATAAAGGAAGTATTAATAATAATGTAACTGAATCTGATATTAGTTATTATTTAGGAGAATTATTAAAAATGTCTAATGACAAAAAAGGAGAGTGATATAAATGAATGCTAAAGAAATTAGTAAAAGTAAATATTTAGATTTTGTTGAAGAAAAATTTAAGGCTTGTTTTAATGAAAAAGGATATGTTGAAGAACCAGCAGTTAATGTTACTTCCAAAATTGATCCAACAGTTGACTTTATAGGTTCTAATATTTCACCATTAAAAAAATACTTAGATAATGAAGAATATGGTGATATAGGAAGATACATTGTGCAGGAATGTATGAAATATAAATCATTTAAATATCTGAAAACTGATGTTCCACAAAAATTTGGCTGTTATTATAGAGGAATGGGAATAATAGCAAAACCAGATTTAGAAACAGTTGTTAAAGATACTTTTGATTATTTAACTGATGAAAAATATTTAAACATTCCTCCTAAAGATCTTTGTATAAAGATTAGTTCTAAGGATGATGATTTAGTAAAGGCAACTGAAATTATCGATGGTGAAATAACTCGTTTAGTTGAGCAATCAAGCACTGAACATTATAGGCATCAATACGGCATGGATGAAAAAAATATTTTTGGAAGAGATTTTAATATAGGCCTTAGAAAAAAAGACACAAATGAGTTTTTGAATTTTGCTGCTTTTGTTGTTATGGAAAATAATGATAGAAAGTTAGCTATTGATATGGGGATTAGCAATTTAGTTTTATCTATGTGTAAATTTGGTACAAGTTCTACAGTAGCTAGTTCAAGAATTGCAGATTTTCTTGACATAGATTGTATTATAAAAGAAAAATTTGCAGATGCATTAGTTGCTGTATCAATTTTATTGAAAGAAGATATCACCAATCATAGATCTAAACATTTAAGAATGAAATTTAATCAATATTTACGTGTATTAAATTATTGGAATGAACAATTACAATATACTAACGAAGATGTAGTTAATTTAATTGTAAATTATTTAACTGCAGAATATCATTCTTGCTTTGAGCAAAGAAAAGATGAATTTTATAAAGTATTAACTTTGCAAAAAAAACGTATGGGTATAAAATAGATTATTATATAATAATAAGTATGGAGGATAAAATGAGATTATTTTTAGCTAGTAATATTGGGGGTATAAAAAAGGAAAATGGTAATAAAATGCCAGTAAAATTTTTTGAAGATAATAAATTTTTAAAAAATATGAAAGAAAGCATAAAGGATTACAATAAATTTGTTATTATTGCGAGTGATCCTGACAATTACGAATTAAACGATAATTATCTAAAACTAGATACAGAAATTTTAGCATTATCAGGTCTTAAATTTAAAGAAAGTTTGGTACTTGATAATCGAAATAAAGAAGATATTGGTAATATACTTAAGAATAGTTCACTTATTTTTCTTAGTGGTGGTAATACATTTCAGCAAAATATGTTTTTAAATGCTATAAAGCTTAAAGATTATATCAAAGAAACTGATGCATGTATTGTTGGGATTAGTGCTGGCGCAATAAATAGTGCAGAAATTGTGTTTAGTAGTCCTGAAAATGAAAAAGATTTAACTCGTTCTGTCATATTAAAAGGTCTTGCTTTAACTACAATTAACGTTGAACCACATTTTGATTTAGATAATCCTAATAAGATTCAAATGGATTCAATAATAAAAGAGTCAAATAATAGGATTATTTATGGGCTTCCAGATAAATCGTATATATTTAATAATAAAGTTTATGGTAAATGTTATAGAATTTATAAAGAAAATATTGAACTAATTTCAAATGATGATGAAATAATAGATATATATTAATTAATAATTTTTCTTAAGGAGGTTGATTTAATTGATAATTTCAAATGATTTATTTTATTTAAGTGGTAGTTGTTTTTCTGCGGTAAATAATAAAAGTATATTAGGCGAAGTATATGGTATAAATACAGGCCAAGGGTTAATATTAATAGATTGTGGAGAGGCTTCAACTGGTCCTGCTATGTTGAAAAAAACATTAAAAAAATTTAATATTAATTCGCCTATAACGCATGTCATTCTTACTCATGGACACCACGATCACTGTGGAGGTGCTAAAGAAATGCAAGAGGCAGGTGCGAAAATTATAGTAGGTGCAGGTGATGCAACTTATTGCAAACAAGGTGGGCCAAAAGGAACACCATATGATATAGAGCAATCATTTCCTGCATTTATTCCCGATGTAGAAATATCTGTAGACAAAGAAATGATTATAAACGGTATTATGTTTGAATTTATTATGATACCAGGACATACAAATGGAGGAATGGCCATTAGGGTAAAGGTCGATGGTAAACTTGTTTTGTTTACCGGTGATACATTGGAAGCGGATGGAACTTACTTAGATAAATTTTTATTTGGTTGGGAAGGAGATCCAGCTTTTAATAAAGAAGAGATTGTTAATAGTATAATGAAATTAGCAAAATATAAAGCTGATATAGTTTTATCTGGCCACGGAAAAATATGCTTAATAAATGGTACTAAGTTGATCCGTCAAGCAGCAAAAAAAGTGAAAAGCATTCTAAATGTATGATGTGTTTTATTATTGATTTTATTGTATATCGAAAAGAAATTGAGCCTATTAATTTTTTTGAATTGTAACTATCATCTCTAAAATGTAATATATCATTTGATAAGTATACTGAGAGATTATTATGATTCTCAATTGATTTAGAAGCAGAGGGCATAAAAATGTAAATTTGATATAAGAAATGCAAAAAGGGTTATGGCATTGGAGTTACAAAATTAGTGCATGAAGAATATACATTAAAAGTTAAAAAAGCAAGTGAAGAAGTTTTTGGTAATATAGGAAATTTTGAAAATACTGAAATTGCAAGTATTAGAAAACGGTATTATGCTATAGATGTTTAAATGCTATCATGAATATTTGAACCTAAAGCGAAATCAATAATATTATTTTCTCAAAAAAGTATCAGTATAAATAGTAAGTTAATAGATGTAAATATGGTAGTTAATTGTTTATTACATATATATAAGGAATTATGATAGATAATAATTTTAGTATTGAATATAATAAAAAATCATAGAAAATCAATTAAAGAATTTGAATTAAATCAAACTACGTGTTTCTTAGCTAATAGTCAAAATAAAAAAATTATGAAACTATTTGTAAAAATTAAAAAGGTGTGGTATCATTTCATCAAGAAGTGATACCACTCACTATAGCAATATTCACATACAAATAAACTTGTTAGGTTTTATGAAGGAGCAGATGGTCTTAAAACGGGTTCAACTACAGATGCTGGAAAATGTATCGCAGCAACTGCCAAAAGAAATGGTTTAAGACTTATTGCAATAAGTTTAGGATATAAAGATGTAACAACAAGAAATAAAGAAACAATGGATTTACTTGATTATGGTTTTAATCAATATGAAATAAATATGCTTTATGAAAAAGATAAAAAAGTAGGAACAGTTAATGTAGATAAGGTAAATGAAAAAATAGATTTATATGCTAAAGAAGATATATTTATATTAAAAAAGAAAATAGATGAAAGTATTTCTTATCAATATGAAATAGTTTTAGATAATGTTAGTTATCCAATTAAAAAAGGTCAAAAAATAGCAACACTTTATGTAAAAGACAATAATACAATAGTAAAAAAATCTCCTTTAGTAGTAAATAAAGATATAAATAAGATGAGTATATTAAAGTTATATTTTTATAACTTAAAAGACATTCTAGCAGGATTAAATTAAGACAAGTTATTTGTCTTTTTTTAATTTTTATGATATAATACGGTCACTTTAAGGGGATGTTTTGATGAATTTTGTAAATAAAGAACATTTTAATATATTTTTAAGAGGATTAACTTATCTTGGACAAGGATTTCAAGGAATATGTTATTTAAATAAAAATAATAATATAGTATATAAAGTTTTTCATGAATATATGGATAATGAAAAAGCAGGTTATGATAAAGATTTTTTATTACGATTTAGTAATATTAAAAATAATACATTTATATGGCCGACTGATGTTATTTATGTAGAAAATGAATTAGTGGGTTATACAATGCCTTATAAAAACTCTAAAAATCTTTTTCAAATAGATCCTTTATCTGTTAGTTTAAATGCTTTAGAAAAAGGGATTACAAATATTTTTAAAGATATTAAAATAATAACAGATAACAATGTTACTTTATATGATGTTATGTATAATATTATGTATAAAAATGGTAGATTATATGTTGTTGATACTTTAGAACAGGAATAAATAAAGAAGATTTAAACCATATTTTTGAAAGATTTTATAAAGGAAAAAACACTTCAAGTGATGGTGTTGGTATAGGTCTTTCTCTTGCTAAAACAATTATTGAAACTAATAATGGTAAAATAAGTGTTACATCAAAAGAAAAATGTTATACAATTTTTGAAATAAAGTATTTTAAATAAAATATAATTTGCAAATATACTTTATAAATGATATTATAAGTGTGTAAAGAGGTGATTTTATGTCTATTGAAGAACGTAAAATAAAAAAAGAACTTGAAACGATTAAAAAAACAAAAGAAAAAATAAATAAACATCTTGGAAAGTTAATTGCTAAAAAAATAGATAAAGAAAAAATTGAAGATAAAAAGGAATTAACTGACCTTTTTAAGGCAAGAAGTGGTTGTTTATCTTGTATGAATATATCACTTTATAGATATAATATTACAAATTTTAAACGAAAAATAAAAAATAATGGTATTACTATTCCAAATGATAATTTTTTAAATCTTTTAAATTATAAACATTTACTTTATTATAGGTCAATGCTTAATAAATTTTATAATAATGTTTTAAAAATAAAAGAATTTGATGAAGCAGGATTAGGAGCGCTTGCAGCAAAGTGTGGTGTTGATGCTAGAACTTATTTTTATGATCATGAAAATATTACTCCTTTAGAAGATTTAGAAAAATATTTTAGTGAAAAATACCAAAAGAAAGTGGAACTAGTGCCTAAAGAAAATCATGAAACAGTTGTTTATGATGTACCTAATAATACTGTACTTGTTAAAACTTCTGAAGTTTTAATTGGAATAACAAATAGTGAAACAAAAGAAGAACTATATGAAAAAATAGAAAATCTTAAAAAAGAAATAATAAATAATTTAAGTTATATTCCAGGTATTAAAAATGATTATGCTTTTTATAATAGTTTATATAATCAAATAGTAAAAAAAGTATATAATAGAGATGTTAATGAAATAATAAACACTTTAAATAATAGAAAAGATATTCCTATTAAAATATCTTCTTTAATTAGTGTTATGCCTATAAAACATTTAACTTATTTTTATAAAGCACTTGAAGAACTTAATAATTATATAATAAGTAAAAGAAATATTGTTAATTCTAACGTTGTAAATAGTTTATATGATATGGCTGTTTCAAATGGTGTTAAAGTACACGATACAATTTCTAAAGAAAGTAAAACAACACCATATCAAGATCTTGTAAGTGAAGTTAAAAAAGGAGGACATAAATGAAAGATAAAAAAGTAGTATTTATGGGGACTCCAAAGTTTTCTTTAAATGTTTTAGAAAGCTTAATAGAAAATTGTAATGTAATCGCAGTAGTAACTCAACCTGATAAAGAAGTAGGAAGAAAACATGTTTTAACAATCAGTCCTGTAAAAGCTCTTGCTTTAAAACATAATATTAAAGTATTACAACCAAGAAAATTAAGAAATGAATATCAAGATATAATAGATTTAAACCCTGATGTTATTATAACATGTGCCTATGGTCAAATTCTTCCTTATGAACTTTTAAGTTATCCTAAATATAAAACAATCAATGTTCATGCATCCCTTCTTCCTAAATTAAGGGGAGGAGCACCAATTCAAAGAGCAATTATGGATGGGTATAAAAAAACAGGAGTAACTATTATGCGTACTGAAGTTGGCATGGATGATGGAGATATGATATCATCTTATGAAATAGAAATAAAAGATGATGACACTTATGAAACATTAAGTTCTAAACTATCTATTGTAGGAAAAGAATTACTTATTAAAACACTTCCAAGTATTTTTGATGGAACATGTAAATATATAAAACAAAATGAAGATGAAGTTACTTTTGCTAAAATTATAAAAAAAGAAGATGAATATTTAAATTTTAATGATACAACAATTAATATATATAATAAAATAAGGGGACTTTCTCCTGAACCTTGTTGTTATTTTAATTTAAATAATGAAAGAGTTAAAATATATAATGCTAAAATAGGAAATTTTAAAGCTTCTTCATATGGAAAAATAACTAATATATCAAAAGAAGGATTAGGAATAAGTACAAATGATGGTGAGATCATTATAACTAAACTTCAATTTCCTGGTAAAAAAGTAATGGAATTTAAAGATTATTTAAATGGTATAAAAAAAGAAGACTTAATTAATAAAAAAATTAATTAGTCTTTTTTTCTTACTCTGTATAATTTGTTTTCATTATTTAATATAGGTTTATAAATATTTATATTTTCTTCTTTTTTAATTGTATTTTTATAGTACTTAATATTATCTATTTCTTTTTTTAAGGATTTTATTTTCTGTTCTTCCTTTAGATATATTTTATAATTTATATTATCTCCGATAAAATAAGTAATAACGTCAGTTACAACGATAGAACAAAAAGTTGATAGATATCTTAATATATCTATTAAGACATTATGATATTTATTAAACAGACTAATATTAGAAAATTTAATATAAATTAGTATATCTATAGTAAGTATTAATAACCATAAACAAGTATTAATATTTTTAGCTTTTTTTTCTTGGTTTAATTTAAGCTTTTTTATTTCAACATTTAATTTATTTATTTTTTCTTCATATATATTCATATAATTTTCCTTTCTTAAGATATTATATTAACTTATATTATTAAAATAAGCAATCTTAAAAATTAATTTTTATTATTTTGTTATGTATTTCAATAAATTCATCTTCTTTTAAATATTTTATTTCTCTCATCAAAGCGCTTCTATCAACTGCTAAGTATTCTGCTAGAGATGTAAAGTTTAAAGACATTTTAAATTTCTTTGAATTTTTTTTATTTGCTTCAAATTTAAAATATTCTAAAAGTTTTTCACGAATTGTTTTTTTTGTTAATATTTGAATCCTTTCATAAGTAAAATTTAATTTATCAATTACAAGCGTTAGGATATTATTTATAAGAATATTATGATAATAACAATTTTTTTCACATTTATTAATTATTTTATCATAAGAAATTAAGGTTATTTCGGTATCTTCAAGAGCAATTAAAGATAGCTCATTATTAATTAAATTAAACATCTTTGCTTCAAAAATATCATTCTCTTTTAAATTTTCAATTATTGTTTTATTACCATTGTAATCAATTCTAATTATACTTGCACTACCTTTAGTTATAATACTTAAGATATTAGTATTTGAAGCATTATTAATAATTGTAGATCCTTTTTTAAAAGATATGTTTTTAGCATCCAAACATTTTAATAGTTTTTCTAAATCTTTTTCATTAATTCCATTAAAAATATTCATAAATAAACCTTCCTTTACACTTTCTAAATAAATTATAACAAAAATTGTAAATTGTTGCAAATGCAACAATAAGTATTTGTTTTTTATGGTAAACTTTAATCATAGACACAGTAGGGCAGGTGGTAGTTATTAAAGTAATAAAAAGAGATGGCTCATCAGTTGAATATGATAGAGAAAAAATAAAAATAGCCATAAGCAAAGCTAATAATGAGGTAAATGATGAAGAAAAAATATCACTTGCACAGATAAATAATATTATAAAATATATTGAAAGTTTAAACAAAAAAAGAATTTTAGTTGAAGATATTCAAGATATTATAGAAATAAGACTTATGAGTGCAGGAAAATATGAACTAGCTAAAAAATATATTACATATCGATATACAAGAGCGCTTATTAGAAAAGCAAATACAACAGATGAATCAATACTTAGTTTGCTTAAAAATAATAATTCATTTGGTATAAAAAATAATAATGCATCTTATCAAAGAGATTTAATAGCAAGGGAAGTATCAAAAGATTTAACAGAAAGAATTTTATTGCCAGAAAAAATAGTTAAAGCACATGAAAAAGGTTTAATATACTTTCATGATATGGATTATTTTATTCAACCTATAATTAATTCAAGTTATATCAATCTTAAAGATATGTTAGAAAATGGAACATACATAAATGGTGTTAAAATAGAAAAGCCTAAGTCATTTCAAGTGGCATGTAATGTTACAATGCAAATAATTAATGCTATATCAAACGGGCAAATAAATGGATTTTCTATTGATATAGATTGTTTAAGTCCTTATTTAAATGCAACATATTTAAAAAATGTTAATATGTTAAAAGAAAAATATAAGACTAAAGCAAATGATATTTTGATAAAGACATTAGCTAATGATTTAACAAAAAAAGAATTAGAAAATGGAGTTCAAACCATTCATTATCAGATTAATACTCTTATTAACAGTAGTGGTGTTGTACCTTTGGTTACTTTGTTTTTAAGAATAAATAAAGATGATTTATTTAAACAAGAAACAGCCCTTATTATTGAAGAAATATTAAAACAAAGATTAAATGGTATAAATAAAGAAAGTGGTAAAGAAGAATATATATATCCTAAAATAGTATATGTTTTAGATGAAACTAATAATTTAACTGGAGGATGTTATGATTATTTAACGAAAATTGTCGTAAATTGTATTTTAAATAATGGTAATGTTAATCTTCTTAGTTCAAAGAAAATGAAAGAGATGTTTAATGGTAATGTTTTCTCTCCAATCGGAGAAAATCAATTTTTACCTATTTATAAAACATCCTCTAAATATAAGTTTGTTGGTAGATTTAATCAAGGAATAGTAAGTCTTAATTTACCAAGAGTAGCACTTTCTTTAAAAGAAAATGAGGACTTTTTTGAAAAATTAGATGAAGTTCTTGAAATATGTAAAGAATCACTTTTATGTAAGTATTATTCACTTCTTGGTACAAATGAAGCAATATCAAGTATTCATTTTAGATATGGAGGTATAAGTAGACTAAATAAAAATGAAAAAATAGATGAATTATTAAAAAATGGTTATTCAACACTTTTACTTAGTTATGTAGGGCTTCCTGAAGTAGTATATCTTCTTTTGAAAAAAAATATTAAGGAAGAAGAAGGAGAAAGCTTAGCAATTAAAATATTAAATAGGATAAATGAAGTTTTAAATAATTTATCAAATGAAATAGGAGTTAGTTTTAAATTATATTCATTTTATGATAATGTTTCTTCTAAATATTTTATAAATAAAGATTTAGAAGAGTTTGGTTATATTAAAAAAATAACTGATAAATCAAGTTATAATAGTGCTTATTTTATTGAAGATGAAAAGCTTAATAAAATAGAAAAATTAGAATATGAAAAGAAATTTAATAATTTATCTTTGGGTGGAACAATTAATAGAGTTGATATAAGTGATTTAAAAATGGATGAATTAGAAGATTTAATAAAATATATTTATGAAAATGTTATATATTGCAATTTAAAAAATATGAAAAGGAGATAGAAAAATATGCAAGTAATTAAAAGAGATGGAAGAAGACAAAAATTTGATAAGGAGAAGATATATAATGCTGTTAGTAAAGCATTTATTGAAGTTGATAAAGAATTAACGGAACAAGATAAGAAAAAGGCTTTAGAAATAGCAGATTATATTGAAAGTTTAAACAAAAATTTGAAGGTGGAAGAAGTTCAGGATATCGTTGAAGATAAACTTATGGCAAGTAATAGGAAAGATGTTGCTAGATGTTATATAAGATATAGATATTTAAGAGGACTTGTAAGAGAAAGTAATACAACAGATAAAACAATATTTGAGCTTTTAAATGGTACAAATGAGTATTGGAATAGTGAAAATGCTAATAAAAATGCTAAAGTTGTTACCGTTCAAAGAGATTACATAGCAGGTATTACAAGTACTGATATAACAAGAAGATTTTTACTTCCTAAAGATATTGTGGAAGCACATGATGCTGGGATAATTCATTTTCATGATGCAGATTATTTCGCACAAAATGCTTTACATAATTGTGAACTTATAAATCTTGAAGATATGTTACAAAATGGTACAATGATTAATAATATCTTAATTGAAAAGCCACATAGATTTTTAACTGCAGCAACTATTGCAACTCAAATAATAACAGCGGTAACAAGTTCAAGTTATGGTGGTGCTACGATTACTTTAACAGCACTTGCACCATTTGTTAGATCTAGTTATAACAAATATTATGATAAGTATAAAAAAAGAGGCATGGATGATGAAACATGCAAAAAATATGCCATGGAAGATACAAAAAAAGAAATTGAAGATGGGGTTCAGACATTTAATTATCAGGTAAATTCAATGACTAATACAAACGGACAATCTCCTTTCTTATCAGTATGTATGTATCTTGGAGAAACAGAAGAATACAAAGAGGAATTAGCTCTTATAATCGAGGAATTTTTAAAACAAAGAATATTAGGACTTAAGAATGAAAAAGGTGTTTACATAACACAAGCTTTTCCTAAACTTTTATATGTTCTTGAAGAAGACAATATAAAAGAAGATAGTAAATATTATTATTTAACTGAGCTTGCTGCTAAATGTACTGCTAAAAGATTAGTTCCTGATTATATTTCTGAAAAAATCATGAAAGAATGTAAAATAGATGCAAATGGTAATGGACAATGTTATCCATGTATGGGTTGTCGAAGCTTTTTAACACCATATTTAGATAAAAATGGAAAACCTAAATATTATGGAAGATTTAATCAAGGCGTTGTTACTATTTCATTACCAGATGTTGCTTTATCTAGTAAAAAAGACATGGAAGAATTCTGGAAAATATTTGAAGAAAGATTAGAATTGTGTCATAGAGCACTTCAAATAAGACACGAACGCCTTGCCCATGCCATAAGTGATATTGCTCCAATTTTATGGCAACATGGGGCCCTTGCAAGACTTGAAAAAGGAGAAAGTATTCATGAACTTTTACATAATGGTTATTCAACTATATCACTTGGATATGCAGGACTTTATGAATGTGTTAAATATATGACAGGGAATTCTCATACTGATAATGGTGTAGGTAAAGAATTTGCTTTAGAAGTTATGAAAAAACTTAATGATAAATGTGCTGAATGGAAAAAAGCAGAAAAAATAGATTATAGTGTTTATGGAACTCCAATTGAATCAACAACCTATAAATTTGCTAAATGTTTAAGAAATAGATTTGGTATAATCGAAGGAATAACTGATAGAGATTATATAACTAATTCATATCATGTTCCAGTATTTGAAAAAATAGACCCATTTACTAAATTAGCATTAGAAAGTGAATTTCAAAAACTATCTCCAGGTGGTGCGATAAGTTATATTGAATGTGCTGATTTAACAAATAATGTTGATGCTGTAATTGAAGTTATTAAATTTATTTATGATCATATTATGTATGCAGAACTTAATACTAAATCAGACTATTGTCAAGTTTGTGGCTATGATGGTGAAATAAAAATCGTTGATGAAGATGGCAAACTTGATTGGAAATGTCCTAACTGTGGTAATATGGACCATTCTAAAATGAATGTTGCAAGAAGAACATGTGGTTATATTGGTACAAACTTCTTTAATCAAGGAAGAACTGATGAAATTAGAAATAGATATGTTCATTTAGATAATCATAAAATAGACTAGAAGGTGAAATAATGAGATATGCTCAAATAAGAGATATGGATATAAGTAATGGTGAAAAAATAGGAGTAGCGTTATTTACATCAGGATGTAGATTTTATTGTAAAAATTGTTTTAACAAAGAATTATGGGATGTAAAAAGTGGTAATTTATGGAGTAAGGAAGTTGAAGATAATTTCCTTACTCTTGCTAAACCTGATTATATATCAAGAATATCAATATTAGGGGGAGAACCTTTTATTGATGAAAATTTAACAGACTTAGAAAAATTAGTTAAAAGAATTAAAGAAACTTATCCTAATAAAAAACTATGGATATATTCAGGATATACATATGAAGAATTATTAGAAAGAGCAAAAAATATATTAAACTATGTTGATATTTTAGTAGATGGAAGATACGTTGATGAATTAAAAGATTACAAATTAAAATTCAGGGGTTCTTCTAATCAAAGAGTAATTGATGTTCAAAATAGTTTAAAAGAAAACAAAGTAATTATATATTTAGATTAAGGAGATTAAAATATGTTAGTAAATATAAAAAAATTAAATGAAAATGCTAAACTTCCTACTTATGGCACAGTTTATTCTGCTGGATGTGATTTATATGCTTGCATGGATGAAGATGTTAGTATAAATCCAGGAGAAACTAAATTAATCAAAACAGGATTAAGTATGGAAATACCAGAAAATTATGCAGGACTTATTTATGCAAGAAGTGGGTTAGCAACAAAAAAAGGCCTTGCTCCTGCTAATAAAGTTGGAGTAATAGATAGTGATTATAGAGGCGAAATAATGGTAGCTTTACATAATCATAGTAATGAAGTTCAAACAATTGATAAAAATGAAAGAATAGCACAATTAGTAGTAACACCATTTTTAAAAGTAGAATTTAATGAAGTAGAAGATTTAAATGATACAGTACGTGGTGCTGGTGGTTTTGGTTCAACTGGTACAAAATAAACAAGCAAATGCTTGTTTTTATTTGGCAAAAATTACCAACAATAAATGACATAAATTTATGATAAAATAAATCTTGTAAGATAGAAAAATATACCAAATTTGACGCCTGTTGAAAAGTGTAAAGAAAAATATTGACATGGGGGGGGTATATTATATAATAACCTTATAAAGT